>Ga0181573_10000031_pt1 | contig 126470 bp, 88 predicted proteins | sample 101ome_25_FD_148643 | JGI IMG/M metagenome (GOLD analysis project Ga0181573, IMG submission 148643) | Coastal salt marsh microbial communities from the Groves Creek Marsh, Skidaway Island, Georgia - 101409BT metaG (spades assembly) | ecosystem: Environmental > Aquatic > Marine > Intertidal...
AAAATGTCGTCGAGGAAGAGGTCGAGGTCGAGGTCGAGGTGCGCGTGAATTGGGTGTATGTGCGCGTGGCGTACGAGGACGACGCGTGTCGCGTGCGCCTGATGTGCATGGAAGACGACGAGGACGAGGACGATGACGAGAACGAGAACGACGACGAGGACGACAAGGAGCCACCCGCGTCGTCTGATCCAGACGCGCGCGAAAAACTCGCGACGCTCGACGAGAGAGCGCCCGCCGGCGCGTGGGGCGTGCGCAGTCTTCTCGACGTCTTGAAGACGAAGGATTCGAGCGCCGACGACGCGAACAAGACGGACAAGACGGATAGGGTCAAGGCGAAACAAACGCCCCGCGCGTGTGAGGTGTGCGACGTGCAGTGTTTCGGTGAACGCGCGTGGGAAGAACACGTCAAGGGTAAGGCGCACGCGAAAAAACTCGCGCTTCGAGACGATCCCGACGCGGCGAAAAAAGCCGCCGCCGCGCGGCGCGCGACGCCGACGACGTACGTCGGCGAAAAGGGCGCCGAGAGCGTTCGATACGCCCGACAAATCATCACCGATGAGCTCAACGAATCGACGAAAACCTTGCTGTCGACGCTCAAGCGGTTTCAAGATCGTCTCTATCACACGGATAAGATCAAGGCGAAACAACGTCGACGATTATTGTACGGCTTGCGCGAGGTGGCGAAGAGCGTCGACGCCGGGACGAGTAAAGCCATCGTTCTCGCGCCGAACATCGAGAGAATCGAGAGCGAGGGTGGGTTAGACGATCGAATCAATCAAATCATCGACCTGGCGAGAGAGAACGACGTGCCGATCGTCGTCGCGCTCACGAAGAGACGCATAGGCAAGGCGCTCAACATTCAAGCCGTCTCCGTCGTGAGCGTGTTGGATTACAACGGCGCCGACGAAGAGTTTAAGCGGACGGTGCGACTCGCGGCAGAAGGTCGCGCGCTCTACGTGAAAGCTCAACAACAGGCGAACGAGAAGGACACGAAGAGCGCGGTGGCGTCGACGCTCGATCACGGCGCGGCTGAATTCGTTCCAGCGAGTCGTCTCTCGGCGGCGTGACCGCCGCCGACCGACGCGTTCGTATTCATTCATTCATTCATTCATTAGACGTACAGGAGATAGATCATAGCGGCGTCTCTAGGGAGTAGTACAACATACGCCGATAGTTACTCATTACACTCGCTCGCTGCGTTACACTCGCTCGCTGCACCGTTCCAGGACGTGAAGAAAACCCGGCCACGTCTTCGGAAGCGCAAACGGCCCAGCGGCCTCGGGTAATTTGGCGTGCTCCGCCCTGAGCGACGCCATCACCTCCCGCGCTTTACTCAACGAAAATTCACACTCGTGATTCACCTTCATGTATTCGTAACACTTCGCCGCCCCCTCCGCATCCTTCACCCACGGTTGAAACTCGCGCACCATGAATTCGACATCGTCGTCCCCCAGCGCGCGTCTCTTCGAAACCGTCCCACGCGCGACGCGACGCCTCGTCGCGCCCGATCCCACCACCGATCGCGCGTGCGCACTACCCTCGATCGTTCGCACCGACGCGCGCATGTCTGTCGCGCGTCCCCCGTCGCGAGATGACGCGATGATGACGATGGTGATGTCTCTCTCGCGCTCGAGCTCAAAGAGCCGTCTACCGTTTACATGTTCAATTACACTCCCGCGACGCATCGCATCGCGTTCGTTCGTTCGTTTCTACGTCTACTGCGCCCCACCTCTCTTTCGTCACGTGCGCTGCGATCCGCCCGCACCCGTCGCCTCTCGTCTCGCGCGCTCGTCTCGCGCCTTGACGAGTCGATCGAACGCGTCGAGCCCGATGGCGCGCGGTTTATCGTACGCGGCGCCGTGGACGAGGTACTGCAGACCGCCCATGGCGGTGATGGCACCGACGATGATGGCGAACGGGGGGATGGATTCCACCGGCTGCGCGCGTCGTCGTCGTCGTCGTCGTCAGTCTCGAGGTGATTTATGAATTCGTTCGTTTTTGACCCTGCGGGGACGAAGGTTGTCGCGCGGGGCCGACGACGTCGTCGACGAGACGCGATCGAGACACGATCGAGGGGCGAGGCGTCGAGGACAGAGTTCGCGCGCGCGGGTCACCGGTCGTGGTCGCACCATGATCGTCGATCGGTCGTCGAGGAGTGACGCCCCACTCGGCGGGCTCGAGGGGTTTGGACGAGACGACGACGTCGCGCGCGGCGGGCGGAGAGATGATATGATGACTAGATGCGTGAGGTGTGATGCTACAATATATAGTGCGTGTAGGCTGTGTGAGAGGGAGTGTGTGCGTGCGTGTGGCGTCGGCGGCGAAGAAAACGGCGTCGGCGACGAATCGAATCGACCACGGGCGAAGAAGACGCGAGCGCGACGCGACGCGTCCGTCACTCGGAATCATCCTTGGTGGTGCCGCGACCGCTCCGCCAGTGTTTTCGACTGAGTTCTATGTCGAGCGTCTGATTATCGTCCTCGTGATCGACGCAGTTTCGGAAATCGGGTTCGCTGTCGAAGGAGCGCCGCATACACGCGCGCGCGGCGAGCGACGGTTTAAACGCGTCCTCCTCCAATTCCTCGTCGTCTCCATCCTTGGAAAGCCCACGTCGTCGCGAATATCTCTCCAATAACTCATCTTGAAAGTGCGCGTGCTTCATTCCGGGCGGTCTCGCCGCCGCAAACCGTCGCATCGCCTCCTCTGGCGTCGTCCCGCACGTCTCCACGAGAAAACAACAAATGACGAACCCCGTACGATTAAACCCGTACGCACAGTGTATCGCGATGTACTCGTTCTCTTTCGCCGTCGCCATGAACGTTTTCACCGCCTCCGACACCCGTCGCACATCGTTCGCGCTCGGCGTCGATTTCGCCACATTCCTCACGTGCACCCGCGTCACCCCGCTCGGAATGTCATCCTTGTACAGACAGTCGTGATTCGTCAAATCGATAATCATTCGAATCTCCCGTCCACGCTTCCGCTGCTCCACCATCAACGCCGACACCGTCAACGCGTTCACGCACCCTTCGCCCACGTACACCCTCGAGAGCGGCGTCTTCATGGGCACCAATCGCGTTCCCTCGACGACGTCGCCGCACGACGCGTAATCGCCCCACTTTTGCAATTTTTGCAACACGCTCGGCACGGCTGGGTCGATCGTCTCCGCGCGCAACGACAGCGCGCGCAACGAGACGCTCGCGCGAGACCCCACCGACTCGCTCGCGCGTCGACTCCTCGATCCCGTCGTCCCGTCGTCGTTCGCGTCGTCGCTCCGTCGTCGACGGGGCGACGACGACGACGCGTCGACATCTTCTCCTTCGACGTCGTTTCCTCTCCCGTCGTCCACGCCGTCGCCCGCGCGCACGCGGGCGAGACGACGCGCGCGAGGGGCGTTGTGCGTCGCCTCCCCGTCGACGTCCGCCGAGGACCATCGCTCGCGAGGCGGCGCGCGAGACATGGGTGGGTGAATCGATGAAATTCGTCCCGAGACGCGTCGTCGTCTGACGTCTGACGTCGTCACAATCGAGCGAAACGTGCGCGCGCGCGCGACGGTGCGCGACGCGGACGCGCAGAACGATAAAAGACGTTCGTCGCGCGCGCGCCGAACGCGCGAGGACGCGATGGATCTCGGCGTGGATGATGAATTGGGCCTTCCCAAGGCGACGATCGCGAAAATGATCGCCGAGGCGCTGCACGCGTCGACGGGTGGATCCGGATCGCTTCGCATGGCTCCCGAGTGTCGAGACATGGTGGTGGAGTGTTGTCAAGAGTTTGTCCACGCGGTGAGCGCGGAGGCGAACGAGGTGTCGACGAGGGAGGGGAAGAGCACGATCACCGCCGAACACGTCCTCGCGGCGTTGCGACGACTGGGTTTCGACGCGTACGAGGGGGAGTGTGAGATGGCGAGAGACGAGGCGAAAGAGGAGGAGACGGAGAAGCGTGAGTTGAAGAAGAAGCGGAAGACGACGCAGATGAGCGAGGAGGATGCGATCGCGATGCAACAGGAATTGTTCGCGCGGGCGGCGGCGCGCATGGCGGGCGCGGGCGGCGGCGACGGCGGGGGGGAGGCGAACGATGGTGGGGCGATGGGAACGTTGGGGTCGTTAGGGTAGACGCGACGCGCGAACGCGAACGCGCTCGGACGGATGTCGCGAGTGGAGGATTTTTTCTTGAGACGGCGGAGTAGTCTAAATAGTCGAGGAGTCGTCGCCCCGTGTATCAACAGACAGACAGACAGACGGTTTAATAAGAATCGAATCGAATCGAATCCGATCGAATAGTAATAGTTTGCGCGTCATGTTTATCGCGCTCTTCCTCGCGCGCGCTCGCGCGCGCAGATGCTGCTTCGTTTAAATTTTGTTTACATAGTAGTGTCGGCGCGCGCGCTTCGTCTCGTCTCGTCGCTAAAAAAAGTCATCACCCCCGCCCGATCCACCGCAGCACGCCTTGACTATTGACTTTAACATCGTACGCCCACCCGGAATGTAACTCATGCAGTACCACATCAACGCGCACCATTGTATCGCTAGAAACAACATCGTCAACGGAAAACTCTTCAATTCCACCGCGCACACCAACGTCATGATCAACGATCCGAGATACACGCACGTCGCCACGAATCGCGTGCCGTGAAACATATTCTTCAACTGTCTTCCGAATCCCGTCAAAAATCCCGTGCTCGCCAGCGATAATATGTTCCCCATCGAGTACAGAGTCGCGAATTTCGTCGGTCGCGTCCAAAACACGCTCGAGAGCGCCGAACACATGACGCCGAAGAGCGCGCAAAACGCGAATCCATACATGCGCTGTTCGTACGACATGCTCGCGCACGACGTGTACTCATCGAGTACTTCCACCGGCGTCTCCGGTTGGCTCGGTTCCATGCCCGCCCTACGCGCACACGCGACATCATCGAGCGCACACGCGTCAGTCTTCATCGTCATCTTCATTCGCGCGTCGTCGCGTCCTCGCGCGTCGTCGCCCGTCCTCGTCGTCGTCGCGCACGCACATCAGGCGGACTTTATCGATCCCTTTCTTCACCACGGTCGACATGAATCTCCGGTGTCCGTCTCCGCGCGCGTCCGGGTGTGCGGAATCGTCATCCAGCGCGCGTCCTCGTCGCATCCTCGAGCGCGCCCGACTTGGAGGCGGGCGCTCGGACCGAAACGGTGTTTATCGTTGGATTAAAATGTGTCTTCGTCATCTCGCTACACTAGTACGTCGTCGTTATCGTCGTCGCGTTGTTGTTTTTACAGATTGAGCTCGGGCTCGGGCACGCGCTCGTACGCGCCGCCCTCGCGTCTCGAGGCGACGAGCCGCTTTGCGGCGACGACGCCGAAGATTAACAGCGACGCGGTGATGCATCCGACGCCTAGGTTTGTCAACAACACGTCCACGCCGCGGTCTTCCACGTCGACGTCGGATGACAAGTCTACTTGATCGTCGTAAGACGACGCCGCGGACGAAGAGAGGTCCTCCATCGCTCCGAGCGCTGGTTCAATCGGCGCCGCGGCGTCGATGCCGTCGTAGACACCCGTGCCGTTGGTGCGGTTGTGCCAGTGGTCGTAGTGCGTGCGGTTGAAAAAGTGCGTGTGATTGGTCATGTTGAACAAGACTTGACCGGGCACGTCCGGACCACCGATGATGGCTTGTAAACCAGCGTTGAAATCAGCCATCGTGGCGTTGCTCAGACACTGGCAAATTCTGTGTTCTTCCCCGCGTTCGGGAAACGGACGCACGCCGCCGAGCTTGTGCCAGTTGCACGGAATTTCAGCCATGTCGGCTTCTGGACCGCGAACGTCGACAAAGGTCCACTTGTGGAAATCAGGATCGTCGCGCGGTCTCGGTGCGGCGAGGGTTTGGTTCCCAGTCCACCCGTATCGCATGATGGTGTTGCACTTGCAGCGATGATGTTCCTTAACACCCTCGTCGGCGCACCAGTCCCAGTTGAAATCTTGATGCATGACGGTGTCGGGGAACATTTCCTTCAACATGCCGGCGAGTTTGGAGGCGGAGAAAAGTTTAAGCGTGCGTTGGATGTATCCATTTCCGTCGGCGCGCGCCAACTGGAGATTGACGGCGACGTCGATGGAGTTTTGGTCTAAACGCTCGGTGCCCGGGACGAAGACGACGCTCGCGTTCTTCACGTCCTCCGGAATCTGGGACACGTCAATGTACTGGCACTTTTTCCCCACCTCACCCGCGCCGATGCTCGGGAACGGATCGACGTACGCGAACGCGCTGCCGCCGCAGAAAATCGTCTGATTCGTTTGGCACGTGCCGTACGTCCACTTGATGTCGCCCGAGTGCGCGGGATCTTCAAACCACGCGTCGTTGTACTTGTCCGTGCCCGTATCCGCAAAGGTCCCGTACGTGCCGTATCGCACGATGTATCGCTTCTGTTCTGGATCGCTCGTCGCGGCGTTTGGTTCATCATCGGCGTATTCATCTTCACCCGGCGACGGTAACCCCGCCTGACCGAGCGCGCTCGGCCCGGCGTAGTCGAGACACTGAAACGTCGCGCCCTCCTTTGCGCCGAACTTCCAATCCCATCCACCGGCGCCGTGCGGCAACACATCGTCCACCAAATTCGGCTGCACGTCGATCAAACTGAATCCAAGACGCGCGATCGGACTGCCTCGCGCCATCGCCTCCTCCATCGCGCCGACCACCGCGCTCGAATCCGGTCTCGCGTCGAGGGTGTTGGCGTCCTCCGCGTCCGCGTTCGCCTCCACCTTTCTCGCACCACCGACGAGCGCCAACGTCGCCGCACCGACGACGACGACCGACAACGTTCGCTTCACCGCGCGCGTCATGCCGACCGTCCGTCGCGCGCCACCGTCGCGCTCTGCGGTCGCGCGAGGCGACGCACGATCCGACCGGGAGCGATCGGCGCGCTCGATGGGCGCTCGATGGTGTATGATGCACGCGTCTTCCGAGTACACGATTCAGACATCCGGTACATATTATGTGTTATTTTTATCTATGTATAGAGACACACGCGACGGTGCCCGAGATGTATGAAACGGTTCGGACCGTGAGCACGTATTGTGGTACCTATAAAAAGTATCTCGTCGCGTATTTTTTCATGCGGATCGGGTGGTGGTTCGTTCGGTCGGTCGGTCGTTCGGTCGGTCGCGTCGCGACGTCACGTCTCGTCCGCACCGCGACCGTTCGGTCGGTCGTTCGCGCGGTGGCGTCGTCGTCCTCGTTCTCGTTTTCGTCCTCGTCCGGCGTCGGACGCGTACGGCACCGAACCATCGCGCGAGAGAGACGCGGGTGGTGTCGGTCGGTCGGTGGCGAGCCGAGGCGGAGACGATGGCGAGCGATGCCGACGACGAGGCCGCCGATGACGACGATGCGTCGACGCGCGGGGATGACGCGCGCGCGCTCTTCGAACGGTGTCGCGTCGCCGCGCGCGCGCTCGAACGAGCGGCGATGAGCGCGGTGAGCAACCGAGAAAAGTGTTCGGCGCTCCAGGGACAGGCGGACGCGACGTGTCTCGCGCTCGGAGAGGCGGAGAACGTATACGCGATGTACGACGATCAGGGACGGGTGCAAATTAAGCGACATCTCGTGCGAGCGTTGGGACGATTGCGGTTGGGAAGGACGCTGGCGGAGGTGTACGGGACGCAGACGACGGCGCGCAAGTTGGTGGCGTACGCGACGGGTGGGAAAACCAAGGCGAAATTCGAAGAGGTGACGAGAGATTTGGAGACGCTGGAGGTGCAGTTGTGGAACATGACGGGCGCGTCGGGACGATTGGCGGTCGCGGGAGGGGTGTCGGACGGGAGGAAACGGTTGTTAAGGGGTGGGATTTCGCAAACTGTCGATAGCGTGTTCGGGTCGGGGGTGTCGGCGATGTGCGCGGCGGGATCCGACGCGAGCGAACTGTGGTGGTCGACGGGCGGGGCGTTCCCTCGTCTGGACGCGTACGATATGTTCATTCAGGCGCAGAGACGGATCGAGCGACCGAAGACGGGGGAGAGCGGCGACCGAGGAGGTTTCGCGTGTCTCGGACCGGGGGCGTCGGCGTCCGCGTCGACGCGGTCGCCCGTCGTCGCCATGAAGAGCGCGCGGTTGGGGTCGAGTTTACTCTGGGCGGGCATGAAGAACGGAGGCGTCATGGCGTGGGATTGCGACGCGGGTCGGTTGATGAGTCAGGACATCATCGTCGTCTCGCGGAACGCGTCCGTGACGTCCGTCGAGCCTGTCGACGACGCGTCGTGTTGGGTGGGGTGCGCCGATGGCGCCGTCGTAGAATTAAAACTCGTCAAGGCGTCGACGTCCGAGGCGAGAGGAGGCAACGGCGCGGAGGAGTTTTTAGTGATGCGCGCGCGAGACGTTGTCAGCGTCGACTCGGACGTGCGACCGAGCTTTAAGGATGGGTCGCCTCGGAAAAACGGCAAAGGCGTGCGGAGCATGGTTCACAACGCGAGCGACGATTCCGCCGGCGTCGTCTTCGTCGCCTGCAAGGATGACTTGGCGCTCGAAGTGTGGGACGTCGCCGAGGCCAAGTGTGTTCGCGTCGAACCGCTCGATGATCTCGGCGCCATCGTCTCGCTCGTGTGTCACCCTACGGTGAGAGACTTGGTGGTGAGCGTGCACGAGACGGGCGCGATTCAGATTTGGGGCGGCGATAAGTGTGCAGTCGAAACGGGAGAGCGCGTCATGAACATTACGAAAGGATTCAAGTTGGCCGACTCTTGGTCGTTCATGCCTTTTTCAAAGTATTTCGGAAAGAGCATCGTGAGCGCCGTGGCGGTGGAAAATGTCGTCGTCGTGGGTCACGCCAGCGGCAAGCTCGCCATTTGGGCGCTTCCCGACGCGTACGATTTGCGCAACGTCTCGTTGCACTCGGACACGCTCGGGGCGACTTCTGAGAAGGAAACGTTTAAAGTCATGTCCAATAACCTCGTCGCCCACGGAAGTGGACTCGTGTACTTGACGACCATCGAGGGAGGCGGTTCGCTCGGCGTCGTCACCGTCGGTCGTTTCGGGAGCATCATGTACTGGCCCGTCGCGCAACTCGAAGCCGTGCTCGGCAGAGTCAGGCAATTAGGAATCCAATCGCGTCAAGGAAAGAACGCGCGACAAGCGTTCCCCAGACCCAGTCCGGGACGCAACGAGGATAAATTCATACCGTCGAACAAGGCGCCCGAGTCGTCAAACTTGTCCGAGACGGCGCGCATTCCGAACGAACACATCAAGCTCGAACATCAAATCGGTGAGGGGTCGTTCGGACGCGTGTACAAGGCGAAATGGAATCACATCGACGTCGCCGTCAAATTTATCGGGATGGAAGACGTGGCCATCAATTCGAGCGGTCTCATTCGCAACACGGAGGAGTTGGAGAAGGAGGTGCGCATCATGACCAAGTTGCGACATCCAAACATCGTCCTCTTGCTCGGCGTGGTCATGTCACCGCGTCCGGCGATCGTGCAAGAGTTTTGCATCAGAGGCTCGCTCTATTCCGTGCTACAGCGTCACACGAAATCCGGCGCCCCAGAGCTCACCTGGCGCATACGTCTTCAGATGGCGCTCGGAGCGGCGGCGGGCATGCTCTATCTGCACGAATCCGACCCGAGCGTATTACATCGAGACCTCAAGAGCGCGAATCTCATGGTCGATCGCTATTATCGAGTCAAGGTGGGCGACTTCAATTTATCGCGCGCGCACGATGACATCGTGGCGGGCGTCGAACATTCCGGGGCGTTGCACTCGCCGCGGTGGATGGCGCCCGAGGTGCTCACGGATGGACGCTACAGTAAAGCCTCGGACGTGTACTCGTTCGCCATCGTCATGTGGGAGATCCAAAGTCTTCAGACGCCGTGGAAAGAGCTCGACGTGTATCAAATCGTCAGTTTCGTCCCGGACGGTGAGCGTCCCAGCGTTGAAGCGGCGCACGGTGAGGAGTTTGTCGACGCGCCCGGCTATCGCGCGTTGATGCAACTCGCGTGGCACCAAGACGCGAAAACGCGTCCGCCGTTCGAGGAGATCGTGGAACAAGTGCAGCAGTTGTTGGAATCCCAGGTGTCTCGAGAACAAGCGGCGAAAAAGCGCGCAAACGTGGGTTTACCGCCGCTTGCACCGGCTCGCTCCTTGGAAAAGAAGTCGGCGTCGTTCGGCGGGAGAAACAGTCGCGTCGTTCCGAGACAAAAATCTTCGAGCGCTCTGGAGGCTCGCGACATCAAGTCCCTCGAGGACGTCAAGATAACATTCAGTGGCGATAAACTAAAAGATCCAGAAGACGACGCCGTGGTCATCGACACGCCGGCGGCGAGTCCGGAGAAGAGTCAGCGCGACGCCGACGCCGACGACGACGCGCTCGGGGAGACGACAAACATCATAGAAGTAGACGTCGGCGACGCGTCGTCGACCGTGGCGATTTTGCGAGGCATGCGCGCGCGAAATTCGTTGAACAGTTCGGTTCGTCAAAGAATTCGATAGGAGGACGCGTGTAGTAAATTTCTTTCTCTAGCTCTCGAATTACCGACTTTCACCTCTACACGAGCGGCGCACTGATGACCTAATGTTCTCAAGTACTTTGCTCGCTTACGCGCGATCGCGACGCGGACCCTTGTTGAAGTGCGTACGGCTAGACACGGAGACACCTTGCAAGTTACCCATGTTCATAGACTTCAACATGTCCATGGTGTCGCGGTCGACTTCGATGGAATCCGTCTCGAGCGCAGACTTCTCCGGCACGAAATCCATGCGGCGCTCACGCTCTTCCTCTTGAAGCTTGAGCGAGATACCGCGGACCGGACCACGTTGGATACGCTTCATCAAGTGCTGTGCGATTGAAAACCCATCGGGCGTCACGGGTCAGTCTCTCTCTCTCTCTCTCCCTCGCTCTCTCGACGCGGCGGCGCGTCCGTCTCGCGCGCGCGCGAATCAAACCCTTTCACCCACTGGTTCGGGGATCGATCTCGTCACCCCTCCCGTCTCGGCGACCGACGTCGCGCGTCGTCGCGTCGATAAAACGTACCGTCGTGAAACCGGCAATCTTGTTGCGCAAACGCTTGGACGGGATGATGGCGATATCATCCGCGATGCGCTTGTTCGTCGCAAAGTCGAGCGTGAGTCGAGAGTAGTACTTCTCGATGATTTGGCGAGACGCCTGCGTGTCGTGAAACGCGTCGCGATGTCAGTCTCACCGTCCATCGGCGCGTCGAAACACACGCGATCGCTTCTCCACGCGATCGCGTCTTCGCCTCGCGATCGCTTCTTCGCCTCGCGCGCGCGACCTCGCCCGTCGTCGCGTCGCGACCCTTTAGGGTTTTCCCCACGCGCCCATCCATCCACCCACGACCGCCCCCCCCGCCGTCGTCGCCCCCATCGACCACCCCCGACATCGCGACGTCACCGTCCTTCGTTTTCTCACGCACCTTCTTGACCGTCTTCGTGCGAACGCGTCCCATGGTTGTTTCCCGTGTTCGCGCGCGAGTGTAAGAGGTCGATCGCGCGTCCACCGCGCGAGGACGTCCTCGACGACGTCCTCGACCGCTCGAGCGACCTCCCACGACTCTCACCGATACGATACTCCAGACAGGACGGACACACGATCACTATTCAAAGACACACGAACCCCATCACGATCACGATCACGATCACGAGCACCCACGACCCACGACCCACTCCCCGCCTCACGTGCCTGTGGATCGAATGCGCGCCGCGACGAGTCCCGATCGGCCATCCACCCCCCCCCCCATGCCTAAACCACCCCGCGCGCGATCGACTCGCGCGTCCGCAGACCTCGACCGTCGATCGATCGTCAGTCATGTTGGCCGTCTCCGCCACGCGCGTCGTCGTGAACGCCGCGAACACGTCCGGGACCAAGCGCGTGCAAGCGAAGAAGAAGGTCGGCGGCAAGGTGCGTGTAAGCGCTCGCGTTTCGTACACGTTCGACCGAAGCGTCGCGCGTTCGTTCGTATCCGTATCCGAGCGCGAGCGTAAAGGAGGGTTGGGTGTCGCGATCGATCGCGTCGACCGATCGATCGATCGGACGACGCGTGGACGGATGATGGGACGACGCGCGGGGTGACGTCGAAGGCGTCGGCGTCGCCGTGAGACGACTCGACGTTCCGACGTCGACGACGCGCGAGGACGCGTCGACGGACGACCGGACGACGACCCGATCGTTCGGTCGTCGCCCTCGGGGTGGACGAGGGTCGGGATTCGGTCCGTGGGGGGGTATTTCTTGAATCACGACTCGTCGATATGTGAAGACGCGACAAGACTGACCCGCGCGCGCGCCGTTCGCGTCTCGCGCGCAGCCGGGCGAGAAGAAGGGTTTCTTCGATTGGTTGCTCGAAAAGTCGTGCCGTGATTCTAGCGTCATCGGTGCCGGCTACGAGGACGATCTCAAGAGCGGTGCGTTCAAGCCGAAGGGTGGTTTGGACATCTCCGAGGGCGGCTCGTTCAAGATTTAAGCGCCGCGGCGGTTGAATCGAAACCTATATATCATTATTAGCCTTCGATCGGTCAACTGCGACGAACTAAAACATGTTGATTTACCGTTGTAATGATGCGACCGAAGAATGATGCGCTTCGTGTACCGTTTCGTCGTGACGCGCGATGATTGATTGCTTGATTTTCTCAGAGAGTGTGTTGATTGAAAATTTACTAGTACGTGCTGAGTCAGAGTCGCTTCGAGGTGCGAGGCCGGTACGGAGTGCGAAGACGCGCGATGGTCTTCGCCAGATCGATGTGCTACGACGTACAAAAGTGATACAAAACATGAAGACAGTATGATTCACGCGGCGTAAGCGCGCGAGTGAATCAGCGGGTGCAAAATACACGAGACGCGCTACTTCAACGCCGCCATGGCGTCGAGCGCGCTCTTTGAACGCGACTCGCGCGTGGTGCGAGTGGACGCTCGTCCGAGCGGTGAATCTTGGTCCTTCTTCTTGTTGGACTTGCCAAGAATGGACGTCACCGTTTGAACTTTACCGCTACTGTTTCTCGGCAGCGAGTTCATCATGAAATCCAGATCCACCGGACTTCCCAGGTCGAGCGAACCGACCGCCGGCAGCGCGTCGTCCAAGTCTCTCAGAGTGCCGAGACTCCCCACGGGAAAGTGATCGGACCCGTGCGTCGATCGATCTCTCGGGGACATGGAAAACTCACCGTAAAAGTTCATCCCTTCGCCGCCGTCCGGAGTCGACGACAGACCCATGTCCGGAGGAAACATGGAACCGAACGAACCCGCGACGCCGAAGGACGTGCCAAAAAACGCGCTGCTCGGACCGCGGTCTCTCTTTCCGTGTATCACCGGAATCTCCGTGTTCATGTGCGGTGACATGCCGTGACGAAGTTCCAAGGACTCTGGCATGATGAGCGGAGATCCACCCGTGCTCGATGGCGTGCCTCCCACGCTACCATTCTGGAAAAGCTTGACAAAGCTGTTCTCGGGATCTTTCCTCGCCGACCCAGCCGAGGCAAGGTTTTGATTCGCCAAGGCGAGATTTGCGTTGACGAGCGCCGAGAGATCGGTACCGCTGCCAAAACTGATCGATCCACGCTTGGGAACGGTGCTGCTCGATTTCTCCGTCGATCCCGGACCGAAACCGTAGATTGTGCTCGGGATGCCCTTCGCGTCTTTCCCCGCGGGTTTTTGCTTCTTCAGCACGTTTGGTCCTCTCGACGACGGCCCGGCGCCGCCCAGCGTGGTGGAAGGAAATCCCATGTCCACACCTCTACCGCGACCCCCACTTCCACCGCCTCGACCGCCCGACGGCGGATCCGGAAGCACGAACGGCGGCGGTTCTTCCCCCGGCGCGAGTTGAAAATTCGTCTTCGCGTTCGGTCCTCGAATGTGTCTCGCCGCCGCGTCGTACGCCCTCGCCGCCTCTTCGGCGGTATCGAACGTCCCGAGCCATAGCCTCGCACCCCGATTTGGATCACGAATCTCCGCCGCCCAACTCCCCCACGGACGCTGTCGAACGCCTCGATACTGCGACGTCGTCGCCTTTTTCGACGCCTTGTCGCCCTTCAGTCCCTGCGTCTCGCGCGTCGCCCCGTCAGTCCACCGAATCCCTCTTCCACCCCACCCCACCGCGCTCGCGCGTCGGTCGTCATCGTCCTCCGTCTCCACCCATCCCTCGACGCGACCGATCTTCGCGCGACACACCAAACCAAAGAAACACAAAAAAACGACGAGTGGAGAAAAAGCGCGCAGACTGGCTGACTCGTCCACCGTCGCCTCTCGTCTCCGCGCGCACGAAACACGCGCTCGACCCCACCCGCGCGCGCTCGACGCTCGAGAACGTTCACGCACCTCATCCCCGACCTCCTCCTCATCCGATCGTCCGTCGTCATCCTCCAACGAATCCGGCGTCGACGATTTCCTCGACGCCATGGCCTTCTCGAATCGACGAGACGACAACCGACCGCGGTCGGTGGCGTCGTGCGCGAGCCCGTTCACCGCGCGCGCCTCCGTGCGCGCCGCGCCTCAAAGTGTCGGTCCCGAACCCTAAACCCGATCGCGTCGAGATCGATCGATCGATCGATCGCGCGCGAACGGCACGGCGCGCGCGCGCGTCGCCGTCGACTCCCGTCGGCACGTCGGCACGTCGATGGGAGGCGGGCGGGCGGTCGGGGGGTGCTTTTATTTGTATGTGTATCCTTCGTGGGATACGTGATGGGGTTCAGCGTCGATACACAGTGGAGAGACATCGCGGTTTTGAGGGGTGGTTTTGGGTGGTGGTGTGTGTTCGGATGAACGATACGTAGTGTGTGCGTTTAGGTGGGATGATGCGTGATGTGCATGTGCGTCGACGGGCGCGGGCGCGGTGGCTTTCATTCATTCATTCATTCATTCTTTCGTTCATCCGTTCGTTCGTTCGTTCATTCACTCGCGCGAGGGGTGACGACGACGACGACGACGACGACGACGACGGGGACGACGACGACGACGGGTGCGGGCGCGGGCGCGGGCGCGGAGACGTCCTCGTCGACGTCGTTCGGGAGTCCCCGGCGCGGGGACATTCGCGCGGCGCGCGAGCGGTGTCGCGCGGCGAGGGACGCGTATCACGCGCGAGGGTGCGGGGACGTCGAGGAGGAGGGGACGGTGCGCGCGCGAGAGGGATCGGCGTGCGAGGGATTGCGTCGGGCGTACGAGGAGGCGTGTCCGAGATCGTGGGTGGAGCACTTTGAGCGAGGACGCGCCGAGGAGGCTAAACTGCGAGCGGTGCTCGGGACGCGCGCGGGAGGGGAGAAGACGACGTGAGGTCGACGTGAGGTGGAGATGAGCGATCGAGGACGAGGTGGGTACGGTGGATACGGTGGGTACGGTGGGCGAAGAGACGCGTCGCCGCCGAGAGGGGGGCGGTACGGCGGGTACGGCGGGTACGGCGGGTACGGCGGGTACGGCGGGCGAAGAGACGACGCGTCGCCGCCGAGAGGGAGGTACGATCGCGATGACGACAGGCGAGGGTACGGTCGCGGTCGTGGGCGGAGTCGGTCGAGATCGCGGTCGAGATCGCGGTCGAGATCGCGGTCGAGATCGCGGTCGCGGTCGCCGCCGAGAGGGAGGTTCGGAGGCGGTCGAGGACGAGGACGCGGACGTGGTGATGATCGCTACGGTGGATACGACGGTCGAAAACGGCGTCGAGATTCGCGGTCGAGATCGAGGTCGAGATCGAGGTCGCGGTCTAGAGGTCGCGATGACGATAGAAAACGTCAGAGAGAGGTTCCGCCTCCGCCTCCTCCCTCGGGTTCGCGCGCTGAACAAGGCGAGGTGGATGTGCCTCCTCCGCCTCCGGGCGAGGCACCACCGGATGGCGAAGAAGACGAAGAGGCGATGATGATGCGCATGATGGGTTTCGGTGGGTTTAGCTCGACGCAAGGGAAACACGTGGAGGACGAATTCGCGAATGCGTCGGCGGTGCAAAAGAAGACGAAACGGCAGGCGCGACAGTACATGAATCGTAAGGGTGGATTCAACAGACCGCTGCCGGCCGAAAAAACGGGTCAGAGACAAAATATGACGTGACTTTGGCGTCAATCTTTTCACAGCGCGATGTGCGGTCTAGTCACACAGTTGAAATTACATCTATAGTCGTTCTAGGAGTTTCGAGAGCCCTTCGGACACGCGCCGCACGAACGCATGCAATTGCCCTTGGCGCGACCTCTACCGATCATGAACGATGGGTTTATCTCGCATTCGCCAGCTTTGGCCCAACCTTTACAATTTTCGTTGACGTCTTTGCACACCCCCGGAGGCATCGTCACGCCCGCGCTGCCGTCCTCGATGTCGCTCACGTGCATCCACTTCGTCGCGCTGTACTTCACCCCGAGTTCCACCGGACACCCGGCGTGCGAACTCAACACGTCGAGCGATAGATTGTGATGTAAACTTCTAAAATAGAGCGCGTCTCCCGCTTTCGGCGCCACCGCCACCTTGCCCCTGGCGCACGTCGACGCGTCGCTCGGCGCTCGCTCCCCCTCTCCAGCGTTCGGAAACGTCGTCTCGCCGCCCTTTTCGACGTCCGTCAGATACATCAACACCGTCCCGACGCGCTGCCCGCCCTGGGATCTCGTCGTGTGCACGGAATCGTGAAAATAATCAAAGTGCGGACGATACTCTTGTCCTCGCTCGTATCGAAGCACCTGCAATCCCTCCCCGTGCGACTCCGGCACGTGCGTCCACGCCGCGATCCTTCGCTCGATCGATTCAACGACTTCATCTTCCCCTCTCATCAAAAACATACCGCTCGACGTGCGCACCTCGCTTCCCACGCTCCCCCCCGTGTCGTTATCGACGACGGTGCTCTTCTGCAGCGACGGCTTCGCGAGCTCGACGAGGTGCTCGCACTCCTCCGCCGTCAAAAATCCTCGGTACACCTCGGCGTGCGGCTTCCACGAGATGCGTTGGATCGCCCTCGGATCGATCGGGCGATCGTTCGTCGCGGCGTCGTCGCCAAGTTGAAACGATTCTCGTCGCCAATCGGACGCGTCCGATGCCGCGCCGGGACCGATGCGCGCGGCGCGCGCGACGTTCGAGCGCGCGAGCGCGCACGCTGCGACGACGATGACGATGACCCCGACGACCGCGCGAGGTCGCGACGACCGCGCGCGCGATGGACGGGACATCGCGAGGCTAAGAGTGCGGCTTGCACAAAGTGCTCGGCGCGGCGTCGTCTAACTCGCGAACGAACGAACGAACGAACGAAAGATGCTCTAAGTCTACGGTGTCGCGCTTACAAAATCGACCTGGGGCTGCTCAGCGAACGCGATTGGTGAGTCGCCCGACGCTGTCTATGGATATCGCCACCTCGTCGCCCGATTTAAGAAATTTGGGCTCGGGCTTTTGTCCCGCGCCGACACCGCTGGGAGTTCCGCACAGAATCACGTCTCCAGCACGAAGCGTCTGATATCTCGACACCGTCTTGATGAGAGTCGCGACGCTAAATATCATATCTCTCACGTTCGCCGCCTGTCGAAGCTCACCGTTGACGCGAGTCTCGAGTCGACCCGTCAACGCCGACCACGGCAGTTCGTCGGCGCCCACCACCCACGGAGACATCGGACAAAAAGTATCGCTCGATTTCCCCAAGAACCACTGCTGATGCTCCTTTTGTAACTTTCTCGCCGTGACATCGTTCGCCACCGTCCACCCGAACACGCACCGTTCGCACACGTCGTTCTCGTCGTCCACGTCTCGTATCTCGCGTGCGTCGAACGCGCCGAGCACGCACGCGAGCTCGCCCTCGTAATCTACATCCTCCCGTCCGTGCGCGTCGATCTCTTCCCCGTCCGCGATCGCACACGCGCGTGACTTTGGAAATATGATCGGCTTCTCCGGCGTCGCCACGCGAGAGATTCCCGGCATGGACGAGTCCACCTCGCCGATGTGCTCCAGATAGTTTTTCCCGACGCAGACGATTTGGGCATCCTCGTCCATCGGCACCATCGCGCGCACGTCTCGAGCTTTGTGCGCCGTGCGCGCGTACGACGCGATCTCGCAGCTCGCCAACTCTCGCATCGTCGTCGCGGGCGCCCCCGTGCGCGCGCACACCGCGTCGTAGACGTCCCCGTCGTCGTCACGCGACCCATCCTCGCGCACGAACACCACCCCGACGCGCGGCGGCGCCGTCGACGCGCTCGAAGACGATCGATATCGTACGAATCGTCGTCGAAGATTGAGGCGCGTCACGTCCGCGGCGGTGAGCGCGCGCGCGAGCGACATGACGACGAGGCGCGAGACTGAATGGCGTAACCGCCAGAGGTACGCGCGACCATGGTGTCGACGAGCGCGGCGGCGTCTGTGACGACGAGGACGACGACGGCGTCGTCGCCGTCGTCGTCCTCGTCGTCTCGCGCGTCTCGCGCGTCTCGCGCGTCTCGCGCGGTGTCGTCGAGCGCGCGACGAGAGATTTCGCGCGCGCGCGCTCTGGGAAGCGGCGGCGCGAGCTCGAGCGCGAGCGACGACGCGCGCGTCCTCGCCGCCGCGCGCGTGCGCGCGCTGCCGACAGAGCTCACGTTTGTCGGGTTCGTCGAGCGCGCGTTCGAGCTCGAAGGCGAAGACGCGGGGAGAATGGTGGAGGCGTTTTGCGCGAGCGAGAGGTTGACGCGCGCGTTTTGCGAGGACGCGTTCGATTCCGTGTACGCCGCGTACGCGAGACACGCGCCCGAGGAGGAACTCTCGACGCTCTTGGCGTTGGCGAGAGTCTTCATGTCGGCGTTTCGCGAGCGAACGCTGACGGCGGAGGAGAAATTATTAGACGAAACCGTCGGCGAGGCGAGGCGAGCCGCGCGCGGCGACGTTCCGCGCGCCGATGCCGCCGAGCGCGTTCGATCCATCCTCGATCGAGCCTTCGACGCCGACACCGCCGACGAACAACGATATACAGCCACTCTGCGCGATTACCGCGTGGAGCTCGATCGAGACGAGCGAAACGGCGCGTCGTACGCGCTCGAGTTTCTCGAGGCGGACGAATCGCTCGTCGCCCAACTCGTCGATCCGTCCACCGAACTCGACGCCAGCGCCGCGTGTCGACGCGAGCTCATCGCCGCGTGCGATCTCGTGTTTGAAATCATCGCCCAGCGCGATGTCGCGTCCACTCGCCCTCGATGACATCGTGTAACGCCCAACCGCGACGCGCGTTCCCGCCGTCCTCGGCGATAGGGTCCAGAGGAAAACAGCCGACGTCACCCCTCGAGGCCGCACATCTTCGCGCACGCGACGCGCTCGGCGACATCGCGCGCGCGCACGTCTCGCGTCCAAGGCGTCGGAAACGCGCGTCGCGTCGTTCGCGATGCGCGCCACCTCGCGTCTCGGTGCGGTGGTCACGCGACACGCGTCGGCGCGAGGAGGCGGACTGAGCGCGCGGGCATCCTCGGTGCGCGCGGTGGCGGCGACGCGAGGGGCGACCGTGACCGCGACCGCGGGCGGTGCGAGACCGGCGGTGCGCGGTGCGATGAGCGTGTCCACCGCGACGACCGCGGGCGCGTGCGCGCGCGGTGCGCGTGGGGGGTCAGCGACGCGGGCGACGCAGCGGTCGCCAGCCTTTTCGAGCGGACGACTCGGCGCGAGACGCTCGTGCGCCGCGCACGCGGGGAAACGATCGGCGGAGGAGACTTATCCGCAGTTGCGAGTGTCCGCGCCGGGGCGCGTGATCGCGATCGGGGATTTGCACGGGGACATCGGACAGGCGAGGCGGGCGCTTCGGTTGGCGGGCGTCTTGGGCGATGACGACGACGAGTCCGGGAATCCGACGTGGGTGGGCGGAGACACTACCCTGGTGCAGGTTGGAGACATTCTCGATCGCGGGGACGATGAGATAGGGATTTTAATCTTGTTGCAAAAGTTGGATAAGGAGGCGAAAAAGCAGGGCGGCGGCGTGTACGTGCTGAATGGCAATCACGAGGTGCTCAACGTTTCGGGAGATTTTAGATATGTCTCTCGCGGTGCGTTTGGTGAGACGATGCGTTTCAGCCAACACTTAGTTAAATTGTTTGGTGATAAGTTTCGCGATGCGTTCGGCGTGGACGAGACGGATTCGTGGACGAGGCAAAGTAAGGCTCGCATGGGGCTCTTTTCTCCAGGGGGCCCGTTGGCGCAGCAGTTGTCCATGAATCACACGGTGTTGATCGTGAACGACACGGTGTTTGCGCACGGTGGTTTGGTTCCTAGACATGTTGAATTCGGTCTCGACAAGCTCAACAGAGCCGTGACGGACTGGATGCGAGGGAAAGAAATCAGGGACGACGAGACGCGACAGGCGTTGGGCATGGCCATCGGAGGCGTTCGAGACTCCATCGTCTGGCACCGCGGCTACGGTACCGAAAGATTCGCGACCGATGAAGAACGCTCGTCCTCGTGCACGCTTCTTGGAGAAACTTTGGACATGATTGAGGGCGTGAACCGACTCGTCGTCGGGCACACCCCTCAACTCGGCGGCGCAAACTGCGAGTGCGACGGCCGCATCTGGAGAATCGATGTCGGCATGTCGTTCGGTGTGTTGGGCGCTGACCCGCAAGTCTTGGAAATTAATGGCCAAGAGGTCAGAGTGCTCACGCCGACGAGTATGCGCCAAACTAGTCCGACTATGTAAGTTGAAAATTAAGCGGCTCGCTCAAAATCAAAGACAAATTTTTTGCACTACACGTCTCGCAGAATTCTGCGAAAGAAAACTAATCTTCATCCTCATCGTCGTCCATACCGTGCACCGCGCGACGGCGTCGCGTCGGCTCCGCGAGCTCGTCGTCTTCGTCGCTGGACGCGTCCAAGCACTTCGGTCGCATGCGCAGCACCTTTCGCCGCGGAGAGTTGACCAACTTGGGGTGATTCTCTTCGTCCGCCACGATCGACTCCTTCGGCGCTTCGACCGTCTTGCCTAGCTTTTTCGCCAAATGCGCGAACGCGCTCTTCGTGGACGCGCTCTCTCCTTTCACCTTTTTGCCGCGCTTGCCCGTCGGCTCTTCGTCTTCGTCTTCGACGTCTTCGGCGTTCTCTGCGGCGGCGGCGGCGTCACCCGAACCGCGAACTTCCGCTTCTTCCGCCTCTTGCATGGCGCGCGCCGCGTCTTCGTCATCATCCTCACCGTCCTCGTCATCATCAAACACGTAATCTTCCTCGTCGATGTCGTCCGGAAACGGAACGTCGTCCTCGTCTGCGTCGCCCGCCGCTCCCTTCGCGTCGTCGTTCCCACCATCCTCGTCCTCATCGTCCGGAAACAACAAATCTTCCGCTTGTACATCATCCCCCACCGCATCACCTCGCTCCATCGCCGCCACCGATTCACCCACTCCCCCTCCGAAATCTCTCTCGTGAAACTCGCGCACCGCCATCTTCACCGTCTTATCGCCGCTCAACTTATCCACCCTCGCCAGCGTCTCATCCGCCGGCGCGTACGGGTACATCTTGATCGCCCACTCCCTATACATCGAAATCAACAGATTAAAATCGTGTACCTCGTGTCCCTCCCCCTTGGCGCGCTCTCGATACTTGGTCGGAAACGTCTCGTAGACGACAGCCAACCCGTTCGGCCCGAGCAGGTGGTCGTGTACCGAAAATTTCGGTCTCTTCGTCGCGCTCACCGCTCGAGACCGCTTCGTCGCCGACGTCGGCGCGGTCGCGTCCCCATCGTTCGCGCGTTCGCTCTCTCGCGCCGCTCTCGCGCCGGCATCCGCGTCGCGCAGGGCGTCCGCCTCGTCTTTTGAAATCTGCTCCTCCGCGGACGCGGTGCAATCGCGCGCCCAGTGTCCGGTTCGACCGCACTTGTAGCACGGTTTATTGGACGACATGTCCGCGGGCGTCGATCGAGGGCGAGGGCGAAGGATCGGTCGCTCGGCGTCGTCGTCGGCGCGGTGTGACGTTCGCCCGATCCTCGGGGGGGACTCTTCATGGGTCAGGACTCATCCCTCATGAATCGCCCCAGGGGGATGTTCCTCGAGCAGGCTCGAGGTTTATCAGCGGCGACGTCGCGTCGTACCGCGACGCGTCGGCGTCGAGAAGTCGTCCGCGCGTCGGTTCGTCGGACGCCGACATGGACGGTCTTCTCGTCCTCGGCGCCGTGGCCAAGGCGCACGCCGAGTCCAAGTGGCTCCGCGCGCCGATCGAGGAGGTGCTCGATGAAATTTGCGCATTTTCTGGGCGCGCGCCGTGTGGGAGCGCGCGAGGCGCGAGCGATGAGTTTCCGGAGACGTTTCCGGTGAGCGCGTTTGTGAGCGCGTTGGGGAGGTTCGGATTGTCGTTGGAGGACGTGACCGACGGGACGTTGGAGGCGGTGATGGAGTCGGCGGACGCGGGGACGGCGTCGGCGACGCGGTTGGTGATTTTGCTCGGCGCGCTGTGTCGAGGGAGTTTCGAGACGAAGATTGAGTTGTGTTTTCGGTCGATGGACCCGAAAGGGGTGAAGGGGATCACGAGCGATCAGGCTATGGAGTTCGCGGTTGCGTGCGTCCACGTGTTCGGAGCGCTTCTGGAGGGGGCCGGCGGCGAACAGCTCGATTTCAGTTGGGCGACGTCGATGTGGGCGAGATGCATGAAGGATAGTTTGGATGAGAAAAACACCGAGGATAATCTCGGGATGTTCACGCTGGATGAGTTCAAGGCGCTGGTAGAGCGCATGTTTGCCAGGGTGAGTAAGTCTAGTATGGACAACGCCGACTTGGAAGCCATGCGCGATAGGCGTCATTCGTTCGGCTCGGGCGAGCATCGTCGGTCTCGCAGAAGCACGGGTTCGATCGGCTCGCCTCCTCGCCTCTCGGGCACGTCGCATAAAATTTTAGATGCACCCATCGTGCAGGCTGGTTTGGAATACTTGACTCAAGCCGCCGGAGTGGGAGGAGGGGGAGCCGCGGCGATGCCCAGCTCGAGTCCGGCGAATATCATCTCCAAAATCGTCGAAAACGTGAAAAGTCCGTTACAACGATCGGTGAGCATGAGTAAAGACGATTTTATCAACGACGAAGGCGTGACGAGCGCCATCGTTCAGCAACAACATTCGCGTCATCAACCACCTCAGCACCGCTCGTCGGGTTCCTCAAATTGGGCCAGTATCATTCCGGAAGGCATCGCCCAAGTCCTCGGCGTGGTTCAAAACAGCCCATCGCTTAAGGTTGTTCGTATGGAGGGGATGTCGGACGAAGATTGGGAGCACGCACAACTCGCGTCAGAGGTTGAAAACGCCAAGAGGGAGACGAACGACGCGGAAGTGCAACAGATTCAGCAAGAGTCCCACTGGACCGGCGTCGTCGGCTTCGTCAAGGAGCTCGTCATCCGCATCTTCCTGTTTAACACGGTTCGTCTTCTATTGACCATAGCTTTGCTCGGTGGAGATGCCGCCTTGTGCGTCTACGTCATTGGGTACTTTGGCACCGTCGCCGGACTCGGTTTTGTCGTCATCATCAACGTCGTCATCAGCTTACTCTTCATTTGGTTCATCGTGAGCTTCAACAAGCGCGAACGCGGACAAGACAACATGCAATTCGGGGCGAATTTGATACAAAACATTCAAGATTTGGCGAAAACGAAGGCCCAACTTGAAGGCGGTCTGACGGCGTTCGGCGGCCACCACGGTTCGGAGGTCGACGAACAGTCGCCTCGATCGTGGTCGAGGGAGGAGGAACCCACCCCGCGCGCGTTCGGTCGCGCGCAGGTGGACGGCGAAGAACGGCGCTACAGGCGAACCGTGTCGGGCACCGTCTTGGGTGAGCGGGTGTAGTTGAGTAAAGCAAGTAGTCGGGACGTATCGGAGTAATATCGCACCTAGAAATTCTTACAGTACCGTTTAATCATGAATATTCTAGCTTGGTCCCCTAAGACGATGTGACGAGTGGCGTCACGGATTTGCGGACGCTCGAGCGCGCGCGGTGGCCAACTCTTCGCGAAGCGCGTCGGCGAGAAAGGGAACGACTCCCCACGTCTCGCATATCTCGTCAAACTCTTCCCAATACGCTCTGGACGCGGGCGCATTTGTCTTGATGGCGCGAATGAGTGTGTTACGCGGCGTGTGCTCACCTCCAACGAATTCCATGACGTCGACGCGATAGCCGAGCAGTCGAAGAATGTGCGCTCGAAGGGCATCCGTGAGCACGTCTCCGAACCGTTCGCTGAGAATTCCGTGTCGCGAGAGCGGTGGAAACGCACCGGCGGTTGATTTTTGCAGACGAACTTGCAAGTTGTGATGACAACACGGCGCGATGAGCGCCAACGGAGATTCCCATCTCACCGTTCGCACGATGGCTTCGTCCGTCGCCGTGTCGCACGCGTGAAGCGCCAAGACGACGTCCGCCGCGGCGTCCGAGGCGTCCTCGCCAAAGGTTACGTCCGCGTCGGCGATCGTTCCCTCGATGAAACGCATGGAGTCACCCCATCCGAGATTCTCCGCCACGCTCGAGTTGTGTTCGCGCGCCTGTCGCTTGATGTCGACGCCCACGACGTCCGTGGGAACGTCTTTTTTATTCGTCAGGAGCGAATACGCGCCAAAGGTGAGATAGGCGTTGCCGCATCCCAAATCGCACACGCGCAGCGGTCGCGCTCGAGACCCCTCCGCCATGTGATTCGCCGACGTCGCATCATCGTAGGCGTGGTTCAAAATCTTGAGAAACTCCTCCACTTGCTTGTACTTGTCCCGTTTACTCGATTTAATTTTCCCATCCTCGGTGGCGACGCCGACGAAGCGCAAAAACGGATCCTCACCCGTGAGCAAACGCGCCTTGGACCTGTCGTGCGACTGCGGTCCGACGGCGAACACCGCCTCTGTTTTCGTCGTCGCGTCGATGAGTCCCTTCGCTTTCACCGCTTTATCTCTCGACACGGTCGCTCTCGATTTCTTCACGTTCGCCGTGACGTTCCAGGCCCCCGCCGCGTGCTCCACCCTCCAATGTTTATACCCGGCATCTAACGCTTCCGAGAGTGCCTCTCGCGCGCTCTGCGCCTCCGACGACGTCTCCGCGCGTCTCTCGTTCCTCGAATCGTTCGCCTCGTACGCGTGATTACTCGTAAACGCCTGTCGCTCGTCGTATCGCGTTCGCTGCAACTTGAGCTCGCCGCGCACGAGAACACACCGAAACTCCACCCGTCGATACGCCTGCGCCTCCGTCCCTCTCCCCGGACCCGTAAGCGTGATCTTTCCGAAACGCTCCGGCGTCATCGCCATCGCCACGGCGCGCGTCTTAGCATCGTCCAGGTCGACGCCCGCGCCGGTGGGAAAAGCATCCTCTCCGGCGGCGACCGCGCGGGCGACGATCGCGCGCGCGGCGAACGCGCGATGCGGACGCGAGGTGGACGCGCGCGTCGTGGACGTTGTCCTCGCAACGTCCGCGCGCGTCCGAGCGCACGACGCGCGCGAGGCCTGCGCGAGCGCCATGCAGCTCGCCGACTGCAGAGTGACGCGCGCGGACTCGCACCGGCGGTCGTCGTCGTCGTCGCGAGCATGTCCTCGCGCGCGCGCGCGACGGCGAACGCGACGCGCGCGCTCGCGTCCACGCTCGCGTCGACGTCGGCGTCCATCGCGCGCGAGGGCGCGTCGGAGCTCGGACGTGTTCTCGCGCCTCGCTGGCTCGCGGGGCGCGCGCTCGCGCGCGCGTGTGGACGCGCGTACGCGAGCGGCGCCGCGTCGGCGACGTCTACGGCGTCCTTCGCGTCGCGCGCCGCCCTCGGATCGACGCTCGCGCCGACGTGGAAGACGCCGGGGAGCGCGAGAGAGCTCGCGGCGGTGTGTTACGGGTTGAGCAAGTTTCGACTGAGCGCGTTCGTCGTGAGCACGACGGCGGCGGGATTCGCTCTCGGATCGCCGGGAAATATAGATTTGGAGAAGATGTTTTACGCGTGCGCGGGGACGATGATGTGCAGCGCGAGCGCGAATACGTTGAATCAGGTGATCGAACGAGTGCCGGACGGGTTGATGCGGCGCACGGCGGGACGACCCATGCCGAGCGGACGGTGTGGGATAGGGTTCGCGTTGACGTTTGCCGGTGCGTGCATGGTTGGAGGCGTCGGGACGTTGGCGGTGACGACGAACGAGACGACGGCGGCGTTGGGAGCGGGGAACATCGCGCTGTACGCGGGGGCGTATACGACGCTCAAGCGGGTGCACTTTCTCAACACGTGGGTGGGGGCCATCGTGGGGGCGATTCCGCCCCTGATGGGATGGGCCGCGGCGAATGAAACCGGTGCGTTGGATCCGGGGGCGTACGTTCTCGGTGCGGCGCTCTATCTGTGGCAGATGCCGCACTTTATGGCATTGGCGTACATGGGGAAGGATGATTATTTCAACGGAGGGTATCGTATGCTGTCGCATCCGATGTACGACAAAACGGGTCGTCGCGTGGCTAGTGTTGCGCTGAGAAATTCACTGGCACTCCTTCCGCTCGGTCTCGCGGCGTGCGCCATGGGTGTGACAACGACGCCGTTCGCGTACGAGACGCTCGCGCTCGGCGCGCCCCTGGTGGGAACTGCGGCGGCCTTCTACGCGTCGCCCTCGTTCCCTGCGGCGAGACGTATGTTCTTCGGTTCTCTTCTCTATCTACCCGCGTTCCAAGTTCTCGCGTGTTTGCACCGAATCCCGCGCGATCAGAGCGTCGACGCGTACGAGTCCCTGCAACGAGTCAGCGTCAACTTTCCTTGGCACTGCGTTCCTTTCGCCGCGGGCGACGATTGGACGCCCGAACGCGAACGGTTGCGACAATTTAGATCTCGGGCGCTCGGACCGGCGCTCAGCGAGACGTCGGTCGCGCCTTTCCCCTTGCTCCCTCTCCCCATCCCTAGTTGCCCGCACGATAGGGCGTACGCCGCGAGCGAAGGCGAGCGACGTTGACAGCGCCGCCGCCGACACAGACACAAACAAAACAAATTTTAATCTCGATGTACCTTTACATTAGTCGTTACGATCGTGGCCTTTATCAACACGTTCTAACCCCGATTACTCGGCGCCTGCCAATCCAAACGAATCGGTCGTCCCATGCACGGCTTCCCATTCGTCGCCGCCGCCTTGTCGATGTCGCCCTCCGCGAAATCCGCGAACCCGACGCCGCGAAACTCCCCGGTGTCCTTATTCGTCAACCATCGAACCGACGTCGGCTCCACGCCGGCATTATCCATGAAAAACTTCCAGATCGCGTCGTCGTCGATTTGAAAATTCAAGTTACCCATGAAGAGCGTGTAACATCCGCTCGGTTTCGGCCCGAGTGGTTTTATCTCGGCCTTGCCCGCCCCGCTCGCCGCCTTCGCCGCCGCTCGCTCCTCCGCCGTGTTCCCTCGCTTCTCCCAAAACCGAGTTGGCGTCTCTCGCTTGTGTACCATCCGCCCGCTCGCCGCCACCGCCTTCGCCGCGCCCTCGGGCGTGGCAAACTCGACGACGCCCGCGCCCAAAAATTTCCCAGTCGCCTTTTCCTCAAACCAGTTCACCGAGACAATCTCGCCGCAATCCGCGAACGCCTCGCCCAGCGATTTCTCGTCGATCGTCCACGCGAGATTTCCCATGTATACCTGCGTCGTGGACGTCGGGAACGTTCCGGGCGCTGGATGGGACGGGTCGGCGTCGTCGCCGCCGCCATTGGCCGTGGACTTGGTGGATTTCGACGGTTTCTCCTCGCGAGGCGCGTCGTCGTCGGCGTCCGAGTCGCGCGCGCGCTTAGACTTCTTCTCCTTCTTCTCCTTCTTCTCCTTCTTCTCCTTTTTCTCCTTCTTGTCGCCCATGACGGTCGTCGAGAGACCTCGTCGCGAGTCTGAGAGTGCGGACTTCCCGGACTGCATGTCGCGGTCGGAGGACGTCGCGTCGGCGTGCGCGTCGGTCGCGCGGGCGACGACGCGCGAGGAAGCGCGCGCGGCGCTCGAGACGCTTCGTGCGCGCGCGTTTCGAGCGTCGGAGGCGTCGGAGGCGTCGACGCGATCGTCGAGCGCGGCTGCCGATGGGCTGCGCATCGACGACGTCGAGGACGCGTGCGCGTGCGCACTGACGCACGGACGCGGTAGATGGTACGAAACGCTTTCGGCTCGAGATCGAACGCGGTTGGTGGACGATTGGTTCGCGGCGCGCGGACTCGGAGGCGTGGGATTAGCGGGAGCGGTTAGAGCGTGCGCGCGCGTGTCGGGACGGTCGACGACGACGGCGCGAGGTCGCGGCGACGGTGGCGCGCGGACGACGAACGCGGAGGAGACGGTGGTCGTCGAGAGCGCGGTGCGGTATTACGTCGAGCTCGCGCGAGGCGGTGCGATCGGGGCGTTGGTACGATTCGCGGAGCGCGCCGAGGACGACGCCGGCGCGATGGAGACGGCGGAGATGATGCTGAGCGCGTTCGATAGACTCGATCGACGGTTTGAGATACCGCATTACAGAACCGTGGAGGCGTACGACGCGGAGGTGGCTCGACAGGTGATCGACGCGGCGGAAGACGCGCCGAGGAGCGCGGCTCGGACGGCGAGCAGGACGTGTCGAAGAGGCGGCGCCGCGGCAATCGCTCGAGCGACACTGCGCGCGCTCGCACCGCGCGTCCGAGCGTTGGACGTGGAGGCGATGCGTGGAATCATAGAACGGAGCGAAGTGCCGGAATCGCTGCGATGGGCGACGCGAATGATGAATGAAGTGAGCGATGCCGATTCGGCGTGTCGATGGATAACGGAAATGTTTCGAGAGTGCGATGGCGCCGAGCGGAGCGCGCACTGTAGCTGGCGAACGTTTGATGTGATATTGCGCGTACTGTTGCGCGATAGATACTGGTCGTGCGAAGCGACGCGGTTCACGCTGAGTGAGTCGTTGCTGCTTCGCAAAGGCGTGCCGCGCGCCGCGCTTCCGGCTCTCTTGCGTCTGACGATGCTTCGACCAATCACGCAAGGTTGCGATGCGACGCGATCCAAAGCCGCGCTCGATTCGAACGCACGAGCGATCGTCGAAGACTGGTCGACCGAAGACTTCGTTCGCTGCGCGTCGGCTGAATTACAACAGCACGTGACGTCGGCCGTGCGGGTGCTCGTCACGGTGCTGACCAAGGAGGAATGGGACGCGATACGCGGAAATCTCACGTCTCTCGTCCTGAAAGGCGTGAGTGCAAGACTCAACGGAACGAATGGGCGCGTGTGGCGTCACGCGCAAAAAGTGGCAAAATCGCTTTCGATCAAACTGGATGCCGGCAAGCCGTTGAACCTCTTCGATGAAGGCGACGAAAACGAAGAAGACGAAGAGTCGGAGTGGGAACACGATGTAGCTTCAATCCTTCGCGACGACGTCGTCGTCGACGTCATCGAAGAGGATGGAACGGAAGAGCAGACGCCACCCGTCGCCGAACCGTCCGTTTCGACCGGTTTCGATATCAAAGCCGTCGACCCGGACGAGGTGGTGGACATGTGGAGCGCGAGGCGCGACGAGAGTGACTCCTCCGCCTCAGAAAGTGATGACTACTCGGACGATGATCTCGTTCCGTACGACATGGATAGCGACGACGATGAGACGCTTCGTTCGGGGGACCCAGCGAGCTTGACCGCGATGAGAATCGCTTCGTTGCCCAAGCCGCAAACGATGCGTGAGTGCATCAACGCTCTCAGACAGTGTCGATCTGGCGATGCGTCGACGAGACAAACAGACATCGACGTCGCAGACGCAGCCGAGGGCGCTATTTACGCATTGGCCGACATCATAGCCGCGCGACCGCACGAATTAGCCTCGTGCGCCGCTGACCTCGGTGTCGCCGTCTTGCACGCGCAACCGCCGACGCCGGATTCCGATCCGCTCGATCGAGCTAGACGACAGGGTCTCACCGCCTTATTCGTCGCGACACCCGGACTCGCCGGTCCAGCGGTCATCAAGCACGCGTTGTCGGGGAATTGCGACGCATCGCACGTCATGGACACGCTGAGCTCTGTCGAATCCGCCATGAGTCAACTCGCGTCGCCGAGAGATGTTGAGCGTTTGGACGATGCCTCCGACGACCGAGCGACACCGGTGCACAGAGTCGGCACCGAACGTCGCTTCGCCCCGAACTCGATGCGCGCGCGCGCGAAGACCACGCGTTCGCTGCCGTCAAAGAGTCACGTCATCGGGGACAGCTTTTTGGGTCCGCTCATCGAGGCGGCGGTCCACCGCCTCAATCTCGAAGCCGAATCAGCGCACACGCTCGACGGCGTGGACGCCATGATACACGGTCAAATTCTTTACACCCTCGGCCAGTGCGTCAGACACACGCAAAACACGCACGAGGGCCCGCTCTTCGCGCAAACCGTCCTCGAGTTTGCCTCGGGACGCGTCTTCGCGGATTCCGTGCACCCTCACATCCGCCGCGCCGCCTTCATCACCGCCGGTCTCGTCGCCACCTCCCTCACCGCCATCCCCGTCGCCATCGCCTACGCGGACGACGCCCCACTGGCCCGCGCGCTGGAGACTTTCACGACTCGCGCGTCCGAGCGCCACCGCTCCGACTACGACGCCGACGTTCGCGCCGCCGCCGGCTTCGCCCTCTCCGCCCTCGCCGAGTGCAAACTTCGCGCGCACGACGCCGTCGACCGATTAGACGACGCCACCGCGCACCACCCATCGCCTCCTCGAATCACCGCTCGCATCCCCGACGCGCCCGTGACGTTGTAACGCCGCCGCCTCGCGAGCCCGCCGCTCGTCGTCAGAGGGTTCACCCGCGCGGGCGTCCCGAGCCGCCGCGCGAGACGCCCATCGTCGTCACACCACCGCGCGCGGTCGTCTCGTCGCGAATCGTCGCGAACGAAGACACGAAATCGTCGTCCGTCCACACGCGCGTCTCGCGGCGGTGTGCGCGCGCGTCGTCGTCGACACCTCGCGCGTCGAATTCGTGCGCGCCGATCTTCGAGGGCATTCGTTCCCGAGCGCTGGCGAGCGGTGAAACATGAGCAGTGATAAGCGGAATCGGTTGTTCCGCGTGCGCAAGACGGTGCATAAGATGCTCGCCGCGCGTGGGTACCTCGTGAGCGCCAAGGAGCTCGAACGCGACGCTGAATCGTTCGCGGAGGATTTCGGCGAGGAGCCCAGGCGGGAAAACTTGACGATCATGGCGCCGAAGCGAGATGATCCCTCGGAAAACATATTCGTGTTCTTCCCGGATGAGGAAAAAGTCGGCGTGAAAACTATCAAAGACTTGGCGAAGCGCATGAAGGAGGAGAACGTCTATCGGGCCATCATCGTGGTGCAGGCGTCGTTGACGCCGTTCGCGAAGCAGTCGCTGTTGGAGTGTCAGACGCAAAAGTTTTACATTGAACAGTTTCAAGAGACGGAACTGTTGGTGAACATCGTCGATCACGTGTTGGTGCCGGAGCATATTTTGTTGAGCGATGACGAGAAGAGAACGCTGTTGGATCGGTACAAGGTGAAGGATACGCAGTTGCCGCGTATTCAGATGCACGACCCCATCGCGCGATACTACGGTATGCGTCGGGGGCAAGTCGTGCGCATCATCAGACCGAGCGAAACCGCGGGTCGATACGTAACCTACAGGCTCTGCGTCTAGACGCGACGCGTTTGTGAATAGTTTCTAAAATCTAGCTACCTAATAAAGACCCCTCGCGTTTTCCCGGCTATTTATTCATGGCTCTACGAAATAGTTGTACACTTGTTTGAGAGAACCACGCGTCGGTTGCGCGTCGGGATGCGTGTGCGCTACGACGGCTAAGCGCTGTCGCACTAGATCTTTGGTGACGTCGGCAGAGTCGTCGTCGGACGTCACCGCGATGGACGCGGCGACGGCGACGGCGACGGCGTGGTCGACGCCGTCGTCGCACGTCAAGCACAGGCGCGCACCGGGCGTCTTCATCGTCTCACGGATGAACTCCATGCATCGAGGGAGCGACTTCAACAGATCGAGTCGACTCACTTTGGCCTTCTTTACGGGAACGTGTAAGAACGTCGAGGGCGCCACGCGCTCGGCGAGCACGGCGGTTTCGCCGACGTGCAAAAACGCATCCGCTAACGTGGCTGCATCCTGACGATCGTACACCGCGAACGAACCGATGTAACATTTCCCCAACGCGCACTCCGGCGAGAGTTCACGCACGGCGCCTTCGCTGACGAGTCCTAGCGTGCGGTTAGCCTCGTTCATGGCGTCGGCGTCCAACGAGCATCCTTTCGCCGCGAACCTCGCCCTCGGATCGATTCTTCGCGATCCGGTGACGCGTCCACTTACGATGCGCTCGACGAGGTTGTCGAAACGACTCTCGGCGATGTCTAAAAGTTCCTCTCGATGCGCGTGAAAATCAGCAGACGTCAGACCGTTTGCCCAACTCTCCTCGTCGTCCCCAGCTCCCGGTATGTAACAAAAACTGTGTCCGTTCACGCCCACTCGACGCCCACCGCGCCAGTGTAAAGGCGCGCTCGCCGTGACGAGCACGAGTGGTGTGAAATCTTCCCGCTCGAGCGCGTCGATAGACAGATCCGCGCCGTCCTCCCCCCGACTCAACCAAACGCACCGAAATGGTTTCCTCAACTTTTTCGCGAGTTCTCCGACGTCCCACTCCACCGATCGAAAACTCGCCGCAAACTCCCCGACGCGCGCCCGAATGCTATTTCTCTCGTGTTCAGCCACCCAATCTGGAAAATGCGGTCCATCGCACCACGCCGCGGGATCTTTCTCGGCGTCAGCCGCCGCGCACGCGCGGTTCAACGTATCCGCCCAAATGGGCACCGTCTTCGACAAAGCGTCCGGAAACCGTTTCACCGAGCTCCTCGTCGCGTCCACGATGACGCACCCGCCCGCGTTCGCCGCCTCGTGCGCCACTCGCTCGTTCAATCGCGTCCTCGAGAAGGCCCAATTGTTATTGTGCCCGTCGGTGCTCTTAAAGTAACAACCGTCCCACCCCCGCCCGTCGCCCTCTCGCGTCGGCGACGGCGCGTACCACGTCCCCGCGCGAGCGTTCGCAAAGCATGGATACCTCCCGTAAAATCCGCGCGCGCGAACGACGCCGTCGACGAACGCGGCGTCGACGGCGATGGAGTGCGCGCAGTGAAACGCCCCGTGCGCGCTCTTCTTAATCGCTCTCGCGAGCGCGTAAATCGACGGCGCGAGGCTGGCGTTGATGGCATCGTCGCTCAGACGACCGAACACGACGCCCTCTTCGTTTTCGTCGTCGTCGTCGTCGTCGCACGCGCTCCCGGCGGCGTCGACATCGCTCGAGGAGGATGCGCCCGACCTCATCTGCGGACGCGCGACGCGGCGCGCCCATGTCCATCGCGGCGGCGCCGACCACCGCCACCGGTCGCGCGCCGACGACACCGATAGTCCCCGCGTCGGGCGACGCGCGCGCGCTCTTGGAGGCGTTCTTCGACGCGCAGCGCGCGCGGGAGAGGGCGTACGAGCGATGGAACGCGACCTACGCATCCACGCTCGCGGGCGCGACGACGACGGAGGCGTTCGTGGAGACGACCAAAGACACGACGGTGACGATGCGTGACGTGAGCGCCGAGGTGCGTTCGCTCGACCCCACGCGAGACGACGGGGAAGAGGACGAACGGGCGCGACGACTGACGAGAGTGGACATCGCGTCGCGCGCGCGCAGATTTTAGCGATAGAGGAGGGATTAAAACACAACGCGCGTGCGTCCGCGGCGACGCTCGTGCGCATCGTGCAAGAGAACGAACGCGTGCGATTGGAGATGACGTGCGCGTTGCAAGTGCTCAAACAGGCGGCGGCGCGACGCGCGTGGGCGTGGCAACGAGACGAGGCGAAAACCGAGGACGCGACGGCGGAGACGTCGGACGAGACGTTACGACCGACGTGGGCGCGGTCGGAATCATCGCACGCGAACGGTGGAGAGGATGGGTGCGCGGTCGGGTGCGCGTGCGCGAGGGAGCGAGACGCCGCGCCCGAGCCGACGGAGGATGAGTACGACAACGCCGTGGGCGAGGCGACGCAAACGCTCGAACGCGCGTTCGGGGAGATAAACGACGCGCTGGAAGAGTTGCGGTACGAGTTAGAGGAGGTCCGGCTCGAGGCGTCGGACGATGGGTAGAAGAGTTGTAGAAGCGCATGCGCGCTTAGCTGTATAGCCGTCGGCGACGACGCGTGTGAAAATAATTCAGCTGGGATTGATTAAAATCGCAAAAGGGCCCTCTCTCCTCCTATCTACTAACGATCGCAGACTAACGCGGCTCTTCCTCTCGTTTAAAAGAATCAGATGCATGCATTGGCCGATCAGTTTACTTGATGGAGCACTTGGCACCGCCTTCTTCGAGCGCCTTCTTCGCTTCTTCGACTTCGCCCTTGGTCTTGCCCGCGAGGATGGTGAACGGCACGTTGGTGACGGCATCCTTCGCTTCCTTCAAGCCCAAGTCGGTGAGGCCACGCACAACCTTAATGATGGCAATGCGCTTGTCGGCGTCAACGGCATCGATGACAAGGTCGAACTCAGTCTTTTCCTCGGCGGCTTCGCCGGCCGGGCCGGCGGCGGCCGCCATGACCATGCCGCCCGCCGGGGCGGAGGCGTCGACGCCGAACACTTCTTCGATTTGCGCGACGAGCTCGGACGCTTCGAGGAGCTGCGCATCGATACAAAACACACACAAAACATCATCAGTCAGTCACTCAGATTCGATGCGCGTCGTGGTCGTCTTTTTCCTGGCGACGTCCCTCTCTTCCTTCGACCCTCTCGCTTCAGGGTTTTCCCCACCCATTCATTGTGACGTCGACACCGTCCAAACGCGCGACGCGACGCGCGCGTCGACGCCGAGACGCGAGGACACGATGACAAAAAGCATTCAATCATCGTTCCCACGCGTGACCGCGCGTCGACACCGGTCGCGACGCGCGTCACGAGACGATTGCTGAACCCCCGTCGCGCCCCTCTTATCGCCCACCCCGCGTAGGGCTCGCGGGGGTCCATCCGACAACCCAGCCCTCGCGTCGCGTTCGTGTGTGCGCGTTCGCGTCGTCACGCCGACGTACCGTGAGCGTCTTCATCTCTTCGATGATGGCATCCGTCTTCGCCGAGGCGAGGACGACGGACGTGCGCGCGGCGGCGGCCGGGCGCGCGGCGGTGGTCTAATGAGTGATGACACGAGGGCGCGCCGTCGGTCAGTCTCTCGGTCGTCTCGCGTCGCGCGCGATCGATCGCGACGCGCCAAACGCGCGAACGGCGCGATGAAAATATTCATCTCGCCGTTCGCGTCGTTCTCGCGCGCGTCCTCGCGTCGCACGCGCGCGCGCGGTCGTCCGCTCGACCGCGCCCTCGCGTTCGGGGTCTAGGGCTCGGCGCCGCCCATCGCGCGTCGTGACGTCGGGACGACGCCGCGCGCGCGTCGTCGCGCGTCGAGACGACGACGCGCGTAAAAGATGCATACCTTGGAGACCTTGGTGACGAACGCCGGAGCGGCGTGCACGCGGGACGCGGTGGCGGAGACGGAGAACATCGTGCGAGTCTGTGAATGTCGACGAGACGCCGGTGACGTAAACATCGAGGGTCACTCGAGGGACTCGGTGGTGGGTCGGGACTCGTCACATGTCGATTCGGGACGAGAGGCGCGGAGGCGCGACCGCGGCGCGACACGCGAGGCGCGTCGGACGCGTGATGATGGTGATTACGATGAATCGATTCAATCCTTGGCGAGTTTAACGCGCGGGGTGGGGTGTGGGCGGTCGATCGGGACGCCGGGATCGGGGTCGGCGTCGACGGCGTCGACGAGGACGACGCGCTCGAGGGGGGCGTCGCGAGGCGGCGGCGCGGACGCGGCGAGTCTCGCGCGGTGCGCGCGAGCGAGGGTGGTGACGGTGAGAACGGCGATGCTGACCGCGCCGATGGTGGTGAGCGCGGAGGAGGGGGTGGGGGAGGCGCGGGAGGGGGTGAGGGAGGCGGCGGCGGGACGACCGAGCGGCGACGGCGGGACGAGCGCGCCGGGAGGGCGAGCGCCGAGCCAGAGTCGGACGTAGTTGGCGCCGAGCGTTTTCGTCGTGGACCCGACGTGGAACGTGAGACCCGGTCCCCACGCCGCGGTGCCACCGTTTTTGCTGCTTTGCGCCGCGAGGACGTGGGGAACGGAGAAGTCGGCGTCGGCGATTTGGGTCAGGTCCCACGCGTACTTTTCGGGATCGGATGTGTCCTCATCGAGCCAAAAGATGCGCACGAGCGTTGCCTTGGGCGTTTGCGAATCTCGACTCCAGCACAGAGCGTAATATCCCTTCAAGCCTTCGAGCGCGCTCCCCATCCACGTCAAGCCGTAGACGAAGCCGTATTCGGATAAGCTGATGGTGCGCGTCGGCGAGCCGTGGTAATCGAAGAGGATCACTCGCGAGTTTTCACGATCGGCGAGCGCGATTTCCTCTCGAACGGGTGAATACGCGAGTTGGTGCGCGACGGATACGTCTGGAATGATCTCCTTCAAGTCGAAGTCGCCCTCGTAGGCACCCTCGGCATTGAAACGCGCAACCCTGTTTGCGCATTCGCCGTACCCGTCCGCGACGATGAAGGAACCATCTTCGAGCACTAAGACGTCCGCGGGGGCGCAAAATCCGTCACCTCCGGCGAGCTTTTCGCCCTTGTGCCCGAATGAACGCAGAACCTCGCCCGTTTCCCCCGAGTATTGAAACACCTGATGAAGCGCGACATCCGTGACCCAAATGGTACCGTCGGGCGCGACGCGCACGCCGTGCGGCATCAAGTGCGCGTTCGCCCCGAAGGACTTGTCAACTTTTCCACTGTACAAATTCAAACGCACGATGGCGTCATCGCCGATCGTCTTCGCCGAGCTCAGGTCAGCGCCTCCTTCCCAAATGTTTGACCCTCGATTCGTCATCCAGACGTGGACGCCGTCGCTCGATGCCTGAATACCACCGATGCCGCCGATCTGCGGCCACGACGCGTCGAATGTACCTCCCGGGCGTACTACGTGCATCGAGAGCTTGCTCATATCTTCCACGCGCTCGGACTCGTCGCCAACTTCGATTTCAAACGAGCCCATCGAGTCGTCGTTGTCGCCTAAACACGACATGTACTGAGGCTCGTCGCTGTAAACCATGATGTACATGTTACACATCTCGTGCGATGCGCCGAACCCGGCTTCAACAGCCTCGGTCTCATTCATTGTGTTGAAGCTACACGTCACTCGCAGCGTGTCGCCCGCGGACACCGTCAATTCCATCCCCTTCTCCGATAATCTCTCAAACTCCTGTGGCAATTGCGGATCTCTCTCGAGTATGCGCACAGCTTTGGTCGGATCACCACCGACCAATCGATCTAACCACACGTTCGTCCCGCGCTCGTGCGTGTGCACGCGAAATCCAATCGCTCTAAGTTCCCGAGACGACTCGTACGCGCACGTCGCGCGCACCTCCACTGACTCCTTCTTCGGAGGTAACGAGAAAAAGCTCGCCCACGCGAGCACCGACGCGCTCTTCTTCGGCGTTCCCGGCGCGATGACGACGTCTAGCCCGCTCTCGCCCACCGCGTCGCTCTTCTGTTTCTCCAAGTAGTGCACCTCGAGCACCAACGCGCCGAACGCGCCGCCGCCCACGCGAAACCCGACGTCGTCCGGCATGTGCGTCGGCGGCGCATTCTTCCCCCATCCGTACAACAACGCCTGCGACGTCCCGTCCGAGCACGTCTGTACGCTCGTGCCGGACGTGAACATCCCGCCCACGACTTTATCCAGCCCCGGCGCCGCCTCGTCTCGGCACCCGAAGAGCAACATGTGATGCACCGTCTGACTCTCCGCGCGCGGTTCGAACGTCACCACGTGATGCGCCTCTCGCGGCGTCTGCACGGCGACGTACAGATACGTGTCTCGCTCCACCGCGCGCGCGTCCGCCGTGCGCATGCGCAGCGTCTTCGTGTTCCCATCTTTCGACACCGTCGAGGCGCGCGCGCGCGTCCCGAGCGCGAGAGCGACGACGCACGCGAGCGCGAACGCGAGCGCGACGCGCGTCAACGCCAGTCGTCGCCACCGCGGTGCCGTTCGACGTCGCGCGGGCGCGCCCGAGGACGACGCCATCGTGCGGACGACTGCGGGGCGACAACAGACCGCGGCGCGGATCCCGCATCCGTCATGACGCGCGCGTCTTCGACGAACGATCGCGCGGCGCTTCTTCCGACGACGATGCGCGCGTCGTCGACGTCGATCTCAGACGCGTCGGACGCGTCGGACGCGCGCGAGGCGACGACGAGGACGCGACGACGAAACACCATTATAGTGTTGGTGTCTTTCGGCGCGACGGCACTGGCGCTGAGCGCGGGCGCGCGCTGGGGAGGGGCGTCGATGGGACAAAGTGTCGCGCTGGGCGACGATCCCGTGGCCGAGTTGAGGGCTGATCCGGAAGACATGGGCGTGGTGTCGTGTCCGCAGTGCGAGTCGGCGCGGTTGATCGGAAACGCGATTCGGAGGAGAGATTACGGGATGCGTCAGCGCGTGTATAACGTCGACGCGAACGAGGCGACGTTGAATGAAGATATCATGGAATGGGTTGAGCGCGATCAAGTCGAGTCTGATCCGACGGGGCACGAGGTGTTTCGAACGAGGGAAGGGGAGGCGGCGTTCGCCGCGCTCGGAGGCGCGCCGACGAAACCGGAACGCCACGAGAAGGTGAAGGGACGGAAGGCGAACCTCGGCGCGAAGAAATCAGCCAAGCGCAACCCACATATGCCCCGTGACGCGGTGTTCCGAGAGGCGGCGTGCGCGCAGAGGAAAGCTTTGCTTGAGAATGGAAATTTTGTCGCAGACTACGGCGCGAATGTTTTCAAGCGCAGCAGAGAGAGCAGCACGTACGTGCCGCTGGCGTATGCCGATACAGCGGCGTCTTTAGGGTACAGAACGCTCATGGATGCGTACGAGGAGCCAAGAATAAGCACACTTGGAGATAGCCAAGCGTCAGAGGATGCTCCGTGCAAGATTTTGTACTTTTATCACGTTCCTCGCACCGGCGGCGGAACGCTCTTGGCGCATTTTACAAACGTCGGCGTCGACGTGCAACGTTTCGAGCGGTCTAAGTACGCGAAGAACAATAGCGCTCTCGGAAAAATGCAGGTTCTGGATGAAGACGAGCACTGGCACAAGGTGAAGAGCAACTCGCTCCGACCCGGTTCGCACGTCATCGCTCACCACGTGGGTCGTTCTGGTTTATTAGGCATGGAGGATAGATTGCAGACGCTTCGTCGCGACGCGCAGGCGCATCAATGCGATTTCAAGGCGTTTACCATACTCAGGGAACCCGAACGTCGTGAGTTGAGCGAATTAGCCGCTCGGCCGAACGCAACTGAGGAGAACGAGCTTGTGTTGGACTCTCAGGCGCGCTTCTTTTTGGTCAACGCCGGAAACGATGTCGCTCGATCGTGGCCGAAGAAGTTGACGAGCGAGACGGTGAACTTACCAGAGCTGTTTGAAAACACCACCTCGCTTCTCGCGCGTTCGTTCGACTGGATCTTTGAGCTCGGCGACTCAGACACCGTGGCGCGCAAGGTCGACGCCTTCTTCAACATCCCGCCCAAGCGCGGTCACCGGTTACACGAAGCCCTTCGTCACGTCACAAACTACCAGGACCAAAGCGTTCTCCGAGGCGACGCGCTCAAGGCTATCGAAGACGCGCACGACACCGCCCAGGAAGCCGACTGGCTAGACTACAAAGTATACATGTGGGCACGCGAACACGCGCCGTCCATCGACGACACCTCGTCTCACGACGACGTTATTCGCTGATTGACCCCTTAGAAAGTTGTTACTGTATTATGTTCGTGACCTCACGTCACACGCTCGCGTCTGCCGCATCGCCACCGTCGATCCACGCGCCGTCGCCGGCGCGGGCTCGCGCCGCCGCCGAGTGTTGGCCCAACAACCCCGTACACCTCGACGCACGCTTGACGCATCCGCTTCGCGGGTCGCGCGTCGCGCACCGTCTCGCGCGATCGAACGAGCATGCTCGCGCGCGCTCGCGCCCCATGCGGCGCCGCGCTCGCGTCCACGTCGTCCCCGACGTCCACCAATAGAATCCGCCGCCGCCATCCTCGCGCGCGTCCGACGTCGCGCGGTTTTGACGACATCGACGCCATCGCCGAGACCACGGACGAGGACGATTACACCAAGTGGCAGCGCACCGAACCCGACGCCCAGGCGTGGAAGAATTACGCCGACGTGCAGGGAGACGGTGGGTCGTTCACGGTGGGGGCGAAACCATTGGATGAAAAGTTTTTGAGCGAGTTGATGTTGGCGTTGCTCAGAAATCATCGTCGAGGACTTCGAGCGGAGGTCTTACTGAACAAAGTCCGCTCGAACATGGAGTTGGATGGGTATAAGAGCCTTCTCGTGGGCGTGGGGAGGATGGAGATGTGGGAACTGGCGAGAGAGATTATAGACTTTGTCAAAGCGGAGGGTCGCGAGCGAGGCGACGAGGTGTTGACGAGTAACTGGTTCATGGCGCTCGCGGGTCGGAGATTAGATGAAAAGGCGTACGACGCGACGTGCGATGTATTCGGGCACATGCGCGAGTTCGGATCGGTGCCCTCGGGGGAGACGATCGAGGTGTTTGCAAAGTTGACGGTGCGTGTCGAATTTTTTCCCCTTTGCGAGCGCTTCGTCGATGATTATACACCTTCAAAAACACCATCTTTCGGATCTGAAAGTCATTGAAGAGAAACGAACACCATTAAATGAGACGAACGCGGACGCAGAAGAAAATAAGTACGCACGATTCGCGCGGACAGAGACTGACTGCCGCGCCGATTCCACTCACAGGACGCCGAACCGTTTATGAGTCGAGAGCAGAGGGAGCGCGTGAAGGAGATCGGGAGATGGCTCGCGGAGAGCGATGCGGGACAGGCTCTCTGGCACATACACTTTGGGAATCCAGCGGAGGAGTACCAACCAGGCGCGCCCGGCACGTTGAAGCCCGATCGTACCATAAACGTCGCGATGGATTCCGACTCGGTTGACATTTACGGCGATATAGACAAGCTGCGCGAACAACTGAAGGATTTTTACTGATCGTTTCGACGGTTGGCTTCTAGGTTGTTTACTGAATAATGTTGTATTGACAAACTTACACTTAGTGACCCTCCGATCCTCGCAACAAGGACTCGATGACTTCAGAAAGCGTCGGGTGAGCGTGCACGGTGAACTTCAAGTCGTTGAGCGTGGCGCCGGTGCTGATGGCGTTGGACGCCTCGTGGATCAAATCGGCGGCGTGCAGGCCGAAGATCCACATGCCCAAGATTTCGCCAGTGGCCGGGTTGTAGATCAACTTGGCCATACCGTCACCTTCCTTCTCCGCGAGAGCCTTGGAGTTCGCCTTGAAGGAGGTCTTGCGGACGGCGACTTCGAATCCTTCCTCCTCGCCCTTGGCGCGAGCTTGTTCCTCGGTCAAACCGACGAAGGACACCTCGGGGTGGGTGAAGCACGCGGCCGGAACAGAGTTGTGGTTGAGCACGTGCTCGTGACCCATCATGTTCTCGATCGCGCTAATACCTTGGGCGCTCGCAGCGTGCGCCAACATCATCTTGCCGTTGGCGTCGCCAATGCACCACATGCCCTCGACGACCTTGCCATCCTTGTCCAACACTTGCATCTTCTCGTTGACCGGAATGAAACCTCGTTGAAGCTCAACGTTGAGAGCGTTTTCGACGTTCAAGCCTTCGGTGTACGGGGAGCGACCGGTGGCGACCAAGACGGCGTCGACTTCCATGGTGTCGACGACTTCTCTGGTCTTGAAGTCGGTGAGCTCGATGGTGACCGGCTTTTCGCCCGGGATGCCTGGCGTGACCTTGGTCGCCAAGACGTTCGTGACGTAGTCGATGTTACGCGGCGTGATCAAGACACGTTCAGCCATCTTCGCAATCTCCTTATCGAAGCCCGGCATGATGTTCGGCATGGCCTCGATGAAGGTGACGTCGGAGCCGAGCGCCGTGTACACGTCGGAAAACTCCAAACCGATGTAGCCGGAACCGATGATGGCGACCCATTCCGGAACCCAGTCGAGCTTCAAGCCCGCGTCCGAGGTGAACACAGTCTTGTGGTCGACTTCGATGCCCGGCGGCACGAACGGCGTGGAACCGGTGGCGATGATGATGTTCTTCGCCGTCACTCTGCCTCCGGTCACCGTGCCCGGCGCGCCGTAGGACACCGTGTGGTTGTCTTCAATCTTCGCCGCACCGGTGAGAATATCCACACCGAGACCGACCAACGATCGCTCCAAGTTACCACGAATCGTCGTCGCCAAGTTTTCGGCGTGATCCGCGATGCCTTGTCGATCATAGTTGACGGCGCCGTCCACGGTGATGCCGAGCTGTCGCAAGTGCTCGGCGTTGCGCATCTCCCGCACGCGTCCAGACGCCGCGAGCAACGCCTTGGACGGCACGCATCCTCGGTTCACGCACGTCCCCCCGATCACATCACCCTCCATGATGGCCGTCTTCAAGCCTCGCTCGACCGCGTGAATCGCCGCCCCGTGACCGCCGACGCCCGCGCCGATGATCAACAAGTCGTAGTCGTACGCCTTCTCCGCGCGCACCACCACCGATCGCCGCGTCGAGGTCGTCCTCGCGCTCTTCTTCACACTACGCGTCGGGTCAGTTGAGTTCATCGTCAGTCGCTCGATGTCCACCGTCGCGCGCGTCGCACACGTCGTCGTCGTCCTCATCATCATCATCCATCGTCCGCCCTCGCCATCTCGAGGGTGTCCCGCGCGTCGTCGTCGTCGTCATCACCCGTCGTACCTGGCGCGCGTCGCGGGAAACACTCGCGCGCGCGAAGCACCGCTCGCGAACATGGTCGCCATCCTTCCGATCGATCGAGCGCGTCACGCGCCGTCGCACACTCGCGCCTTTGGCGCGTCGTCTTCGTTCGTCCTCCTCGCGAACGTTCACCTCGCGCCGCGCCCTTTGGGTTTATCCACACGGCGTGCGTATGGGCAAACAGTATGCACACGAGTCCACCGAGCACACCTCGCCGCGTCGTCCGGTCGCGATCGGGTCGGTCGACTCCTTAGGTATGATCGGTCGTTTCATAGGGGATACGAACCCGTATGGAGGTACGGTTGATCTGTATGTAGATGGAAAATGATGAAGATGCGCGCGCCAGCGCGGATGGGCGCTGCGTGATTGTTCGCGCGCGTCACACGCGCGCGCACCGCGAGACGAGCGAGCGTCGAGCGCGCGGGTGAGGACGCGAACGCGCGGACTCGAAAAAACTTTGTATCGCACGCGTTCGGTGCATCCATCGAGGTGGCGCGCATCGTCGTGTGACTCGCGCGCATCGTCATCCGTCGAGGACCCTCGCGCGCGTGAGACGCGCGACGCGCGGCGTCGACGCGCGCGAGCGCGGCGACGATGAGCGGTTCGCCGCAAGAGAGCGGAATGTCCGCCGATAGGTGGTTGGCCAAGGCGTTCGGGGACGTCTCCGTCGACGGCGGGGCGCGCGCGTCGCGGGGGGGGCGCGCGAGAGAAGAGGTACGCGGGGCGGTTTAAACGGTCACTTTCGAGCCGTTTGTTTGAATTTCGAGCGCGGGGGCGAGAGACGAAGATTGAGACGAGACGAGACGCGCTTGATTGATCGATCGTGGAGGGGGGGGGATGAGACGTGTGAGACCGACGCGCGAGAGAGACGCGACGCGTGACTGACGGTGACGTGTGTCGTGATCGTTCGGTGTAGACGTACGATTCGTTCGCGAGGTACGAGCCGGCGCCGGCGCGCGCGCCGGGCACGGCGACCAAGCCGTCGTACTGGGCGCACGGACAAGGCGTGGAGACGAGTCAAGGTGGTGAGACGGCGTCGCCGAAGAGATTCTTTAATAAGGCGAATGAAAGATTGTACGAGGCGTATTCGCAGTTGCACACCATGGCGCAAGAGTTTGACAAGCCGTTTGACGCGCCGGCGATTCTCGTCGTCGGTCACCAGACGGATGGTAAGTCTGCGCTCGTCGAGGCGTTGATGGGGTTCCAGTTCAATCACGTCGGTGGTGGTACCAAGACGCGTCGTCCGATCGCCATCAACATGAAGTACAACCCCACCGCGGTTGAACCGAGGTGCTTTCTCATCAAGGATGACAACCTCGGCCGCGAAGAGGAACTCTCGCTTCCGGAGCTTCAGGCGCACATCGAGGACGAAAACAGACGATTGGAGAACGAAAACGGATTCTGGGCCAAGGACATCGTGGTGAAGATTGAGTACAAGTACTGTCCGAACCTCACCATCATCGACACGCCAGGTTTGATCTCTGCCGCGCCCGGTCGCAAGTTCGCCGGTTTGCAACAAGCCTCGCGTTTGGTTGAAGACTTGGTCAGAAACAAGATGCAGCAGCGAGATTACATCATCCTCTGCCTCGAAGATTGCTCGGACTGGTCCAACGCGACGACGAGGCGTTTGGTTCTCGAAGCGGATCCGGACCTCAGACGCACCGTTATGGTGAGCACCAAGTTTGACACGCGCATTCCTCAATTTTCTCGTTCTCAGGATGTCGAGATGTTCATGCACCCGCCAGCACGTCTCTTGGCGCCGTCGGTTCTCGGAGGCGGTCCGTTCTTCTCTTCCGTGCCAAGCGGCCGCGTCGGTCTCGCCCGGGACTCTCAGTACCGTTCCAACGACCACTACCGCGAGGCTGTCCTCGAGCGCGAACAAAAGGACATCGCCGAACTCGAGCGCCGCTTGGACCGTCACCTCACCGTTCAAGAGCGAGGTCGCGTCGGCGTGAGCCAGCTCCGATTCTTCCTCGAGCGTCTCTTGCAACAGCGTTACTTGGAGAACGTGCCGACGATCGTTCCGGTTCTCGAGCGCGAACACCGCATCGCCACGAGCAAGCTGTCTGAAACTGTCGAAGAACTCAACGACTTGAACCAAGATCATCTCAAGGAAAAGGGACGTGCGTTCTACCAGCACTTTTTGGAAAAGATCCCGGAGATCATCAGAGGTACTCTCGCCGCGCCACCGCGCATCTTCGGTGAGACTCTCGCGCACGAGCACATTCGAGGCGGCGCCTTCGTCAACGGCGACGGACGCCCGTGCGTGTCGCCGCAACCCATTCCGAACAGCGACATGCGACTCTTTGGCGGTGCCCAATATCATCGCGCGCTCGAGGAGTTCCGTCTCATCGTGAACGCGGTCGAGTGCCCGCCGGTGAGCCGCGAAGACATCGTGAACTCGTGTGGGGTTGACGAGCTTCACAATGGCGTCAACTACACGCGCACCGCCTGCGTCATCGCCATCGCGCGAGCGAAGGAAACCTTCGAGCCGTTCGTGCATCAACTCGGTTTCCGTCTCTCTCACATCGCCCGTCGACTTTTACCGGTGGCCATGTACCTCCTGCAAAAGGAAGGACGCATCTTGAACGGCCACGAGGTGTTTTTGAAGAAGATTGGCGCCACCTTTGCGCGTTTCGTCGACGACAAGGTGAAGGAGTGTCAAGACAAGTGCCACGAAGATTTGAAATCCACGACGCAGTTTGTCACGTGGTCGTTGCACGCTGGCAACAAGGCTGGTTTGCGCAACGTTTTAGCACCGACCGAGAACGAAGATGCTTCCGACGAACGTAAGGGACGCGAACTCGTCAAGTCTGATAAGGAGTTGAAGAATTGCAAGCTCACCGAGTTGGTGGAGAACACTCTTTGGAACCGCTCGATGAAGCCCGTCACGGTTGACATCGTCGACATGCTCGTTCGTCAAATCTTCGCCGGCATCCGATCGCACATCGTGCAATCCGTCGAACTCAAGTTCAACTGCTTCTTCTTGATGCCGCTTCTCAACGATTTCAACTCCTTCTTGCGCAACGAGATGGAGGACGCCTTTGAAATCAGCCTGGATTCCGTGTTCGACGTCAAGAGCGTCCGTAACGCGCTCGAAGCGCGCCGTCACAAGCTCGAGAGCGAGTTGGCACAAATGGAGCACATTCAAGATAAGTTCACTTCTATTCACACGCAACTCGAAGCTTCGAACGGCAGTTCTCCGGCGACGCAGGCTGCCGCGAAGGCGGCCGTCGCGGGGACCACTTTCCACAGCGCTGCCGCTCGCGAAATGGCTGCTCAGGATGAGATCCTTCGAGCGAGCCACGACCTGAGCGAAGGCATCGCCGAAGCCAAGGCGAACTTTTCTCAGTATTCGCCGAGAAATTTGAGAGGATCCAAGACGTATGAGGCATCTCCGGGTCGCTCCGCCGTTGGTCGATCGCGAGACCGGGCGCCGCTCTCGCCGATGTTTGGAAATTAGAGGCGACGGTCAAGCTCAAGTATCTATTATTGTGTGCGTGAGACAAATTGTAAAGTAGTTCGCAGAGTTACAATTAATTATTTGCTGTGTGTGTGCCTAAATCAAAGAACCCAATCCTGGCGCCAACGCGCCGCCGCCGCTTCGCGCGCCGCTCGAGCTCGGCTGCTGACTTTGCGGGCGAGGCGGCGGCGGAGGCACGTACTGGGTCGCCCCGAAATCATCGCTCGATATCCCCGTACCGCCGTACGTCGCCGCGAACGTCGTCGAGGGCATCGCGGATTGGTGCTGTAAAATCTGATCCGCGGTGAGCGTGCCGCGCTTGATGTCCCACAAATCTCTCGCCGCCGGGGGGTTGTGGCCGATGTTGACGTGCAACAAACCGAGAGAGTTGACGAGCCAAATACTCGCGGGTCGTCCACCGCTGCCCTCGTTCGACCACACGAGCTGCGGTGCCATCGTCGGCTTGATGGCCCATTGCTCGGGCAAACATCGCACGCTCGACACGTCGGGCGCCTGCGGTTTCTTCGTCAAAACCATGCCGACGGCGACGAATCCCGGGGGAGGGACCGGTGTCCACGCGTAGAGCGCGGTGCCCTTCCACTCCTGACCCCAGACTTGTCTAAACCTGCTTGGATACGGAAACAAACGCTCTAAAACCCGAGGCATGTACGCCGATCCGGTCAACGCGTACGCATTCACGTCGGTCACCTCCACAGCGAACGGCGCTGGCTTCGGTTGCGAAAAGTGCGGAGACGCGTAGTGCCCGAGCGAGCATCGCTCGCTCTTCTTCTTGAGCGTCGATTTTCCGAGCGCGGCTTCCCATACACTCCCTGTCGAGCGGCTTCCCGTGCCATCGCTGGTCCACACTTTGTGGAACGATTTTTGATGCACGACGGCGACTTGGAACCCGTTGAGCGCGGCGCGATTCAACTTGGAGTCGACGTACGCGTTCTTTCTCGCCTCGGCCTCTCGCACCGGATTCACGAGCGCGCGCGCTTGGATCTTCTCTCGCGCGGGCGCGGCGATCGAGCCTGTGGATGTCTCCAATTGAATCATATCGCCGCCTTCCCATCCATCGAGAGCTGTCGACGGCGGACTCGAACCGAGCGGATCGCTCAGCGAACCGCCGCCGAGCACATCGCCGGACCCGCCTGATAACCAATCGTCGAACGCCATCGATGAAGCGCCCGCAGGTGGACCGAGACCGAACGGATCGCTCGCGCTCGGTTTCGCCGCGATCGCAGCCGGCGTTGGTTTCTTGGCGATGGTCGGTAGGGTGGCCGCCATGCCGAGCGCGCCCCAGTCGCCGAGGCCCGTCACATCGTCGATGCTCACGTTCTCCGTGCTCGTCACCTTGGGAGGCGGCGGCGGTGGCAGCAGCGCGGACGTCACCGGATCGACGACGCGCCCACTGCTCGTGGACGTCACCTGCGCACTGCTGCTGTCGTCTCCGAGGAGATCCATCAGGCCTACTTTTTTTGAGGACGACGACGACGTCGGCGTGGGCGCGACGGAGTGTCGAGGCTGCGTCAGCGACGGCGGAAGCGCAAGCTGCGGTTTGAAGTCACCCCCATCCAAAATCCAATCGTCGTCGGGACCGAAAGCTTCTTCAAACTCTTCTCGCGTGATGTAACCGTCGTTGGTTTTATCCACGCGCGCTGCGAGTTCGAGCATTTGCGCCGACGACAGCGAGAGTCCGAGCCACGACAATCCTCCGTACAGCGCCTCGTACGTGAGACGTCCAATATTCTCCCCATCAAACGCCCTGAACGCGTCCAACAAACGCATGCGTTTCGATTGGAGCGCGGTTCGAACGCGCGCCACGAGAGCGCGGGCGGCGAGCAGGTGGAACTCATCCGGCGTCGTGAGGACCTTGGCGAGAGGCGTCGAGGCCCACGGAATCTTAGCTCGGCGTCTGCACGCGCGAACTGATTCGAAAAACGACGCACGCTTATCGCACGGCGAGCCCTGCAACGCGCGAAGGAGTAATGAAACTTCTCTGTCCTCGAAGTCCAACTGACTGTCCAAAAATCTGAAGCATTGTTCCGCCGTCGCACCTTGGAACACTTGCGCGGATCTAAAGTCGGACGTCGTGTCGAGGAGCGTGCCTCCGCCTATTCTCAGCGCTGCCTCCGTTGGCTTGAACGGCAGGAGCTTTCCGTCGCTTGACGTGTTGCTTCTGGTTAAGTGCATCACCACGCGAAGGGATTCTGCTTCGGCGAGGGACAACGCGACGTAATACCGGCCACGCTGCAAGGAGTAGATGTTCTTCGTACGCAACACGCGTTTCAGCTCTTCGAAGGACGTACCGGAAGAGGCCATGCCAGTGTTGAAAGTGCGAGACTCTTCCGCCACTTCGCAAGCGAGCCGTTGAAGACGAAGTTCATCGTCCTCTACGCACGCGTCGATTTCGCGCAACACTTCTTGCAAATCCTTGACTTGTAATCGACCGTCGCCAGACGTATCAAACATATCGAACGCCGTGCGCAAGGCTGATTCTTGAGCGACGGTGAAACTACCGACTCCTGGATTCGTATCTGCCGTCAACTCCGTGCTGTTCGGCACCCAGTCGAGCACAATGGTGAGATTTTTCAATCGGCGATGTCCATTCAGCGCCCAACCTTCTCGGAAGTAGTTTCGCGAGAGGTGCAGATACGAAGGGAAATCGAGCGGGTCCGTGGTCTTACCCACGCCCTTGTGGATCTTGAACGTATTGAGCGGATAGAATCCTTGCGCGTTTTTGCTCGGCGCGGATGATAACGCATCGTAGTTCCAACATATTTGCCTCTCGTCGTCTCGAACGTATTTCAAACCCGCGGGCTCCTCTTCGACGATCTCCTCTTCGCGCTCCTCTTCCTTCTCTTGTTCTTGTTCCTGTTCGTTCTCTTGTTCTTCTTCGTTTTCTTGAACCTGTTCGAGATCCAACGCGTGTTCGACGCCACCAGCCAAGCCTTGGTCACCGGATTCAATCGAGCCGTGCGCCTGGGAGACGCCGGCGCGAATCTTGCGCAACGTGATATTTGTCGTCTCTTCCATTTGTTTCACCTCGGCCACGAGCGCGCGAAGTTGCTCCTTTGCGTGGGGATTGTCGTCCACCAAGTGACCGAACTGCTGTACGCTCATGGCGAGTTTTTCAGACGGAGAGATGGCGGTCGGAATGACGTTTGCCACCACGTACGACACTCTATCGCGGAAAACGTCCAGACACGCGTGTATCATACCGTCAGCCTTCGGAGTGCCGGGCACGGTGGGCGCAGCGATGAGCTTCCTGTACGAGTGTTTTCTCCAAATGTTCGCCGTGCGTTGCTCAGCTAACAGCCCCGCTTGAATATTTTCGCTGCGCATGCTGTTGACGACGAGCCACGCCGCGATGTCCCGCAATTTGCGCGTCTCCGCCTCGTCCGCTGACATCGTCGCGAACTCGGATTCTCGCACGGACGCGACTTGCCCGCATCCCTTTGAAACTTCGGCGTTGATCAGACGCGCGACTTCGGGTATGACGACTACCTTGAGTGTCTGACCGCGTCCCAAACCGCGCATACGCCACGCGCCCTGAGCGTAATCACGCAAAACCATGTCTTTACCGAGAGTGATCGCCGCCTGCGCGGCTGCAGATTGCTTGATGTCCATGCCCGTGGTGTGCACTTGATCGTAGAAGGAGAATCGTTTCGTCAACGGCATCGCGGCGACGCGCTGCAACGGTATGACTTCCCATCCCTTGCGCATGAGAATCATCTGCTTGTCGTTTTCGTCCAGGAAGACGCATCCCTCGGCCCAGGCGAGACCGTTCTCGAGCAAGAAACGCGCCACCTGGAGGTTCGACATGCCCGTGACCAGTGCACCGGTGTCGATGAGCGCGCGTATCGGTGGATCAGCCGTCGCAATACGCGTGAGTAACGTGTTCACGTTCCAATCGTTCTCCAACGGCATCGTCGCCGCCGTCTGCGGATCGGTGAGGTAGGCGAGCATCTTCGCGTCTGAACCGGATTCGTAACGCGGCGCACCGAGCTCGAGCGGAAGCAAATCACTCGGCGTTCCACTGAAGCCCAAACGGTTCGGGAACAAGACGTCGCCGCCTAGCTCTTGACCCGTGGCGCTCAATTTCAAGTTTTGATGCTGCGCGGTTTCCGGGAAGATGAACTCATTCAGATAGTACTCGACACACGGCGGCGTCTTTTTCAGCAGTTGATACAGCTCTTCGATTTGATCGTGGTCTCTGAGATCGATCAACTGTAACGGCCAGATTTCGTCTTCGTGCAATCCACCGGATTCTTCTTCGAGCCACGCGAGACCTCGAATGTCTCCGACGTCGCGCACGCCGGCTTGCTGCGACACGCCTCGGCGTCTGGCGTTGAGCGCAGCCTCGGCGCGAGCTTCCCCTCGCACGCGTTTGCCCGTCGTTCGAACCCAATCCGCCCATCGACGAGATGATGGACGTTTCACCGGAGGACCCGCCTCGTTGTCGTACTCTTCCATCAAAATGCGAAGCAACTGCTTGAAGTCCGATCGCCGCAAACCTTCGAGACGGTACGCGCACATGGTCAAGCCAAGCACGACGTCCGGATGCGAAAATTCATTCGTTCTGCTCGGAATGTCCTTACCCACGAACGGCACAGCCAACAGTTTACGCGTCTTCGGTAACGTTTGTCCGGTCGTCTTCTCCAACAACTCCACGTCGTCCGGTTGTAACAAGCCAAACGTGACTCTGTCCACCTTGGCGAGCATGTGAGGCAAGAGAGAGCACAACCAATCTCGTGCGAGATTCGTCATCTTGGTGGCTTCGTCCGTGGATTCGCGATTGAGATGCGCCTTCGCCTCGGCTTCGCCGGGACCTCGAACGAGATACGCGATCGTGTGCGCATCCGACATGCCTCGCAAACCGCCGTGCGCGCGCAACCAAATGCTCGTCCACTGCGCCAAGAGCGGACGTAGAACTTCGGCGTACCATCCCTTGTCGAGCAAGACGAGATGCGGCGATGTTTGCAACTGCTTCGCTGCGATCGCGCTCTTCACTGCGTCGCGAATGGCTTCCAAAAGATCCGTCGCCTCTTGAGAACCCTCCGCCTCGGAAGCCGTCGAACGTCCGTACGTCACAGCAAAGACGGCGTCGAGAATGAAGTAGGGCAACTTCCATCTGAAACCCTCTCCGGATTCGGATTGACTGAAATCGAGCGGAATGCGTCGACCCATCGGCCAGTTGAGCTCGGATTTGAGCGGGTGGAGGATCAAATCGACCTCATCCAGAATGAGTGTGCCGGTTTGGAAAATTTCAAAAATTTCTGCCGCGGCGAGCGCCTCGGCTCGAAGATGATCCATCTCCTCTACTGTGAGGCCGCCGGCCTCGGCCACGCGTTCACTGCGACTCTTCGCCCCCGTGAATACGCGTCCGACCAACTCTGTTCCTCTGGCGAGCATGCCTCCGGCTTGTCCGTCGCGCAACGCGATGTACGACTGATCAAGGAGGTGACACACTTCGAGGAATTTGAGCGCGAGAGATTTGATACTCGTCGGCGAGGCGATGACGATGGCTCTGTTTTCCTTCGCCTTGCGAAGTGCGCCTAAAATGGCACCATCGGCGAGAGAAGTGTATCGGTTGAAGTCGAGCGTGACGACCGACCGTCGTATGACGCCCGAGTACGCCTTGCGCTGCGTGCTTCGAGAAAATTCCAAGAGCGCGTGCGGCACCACCTGCACGACCAACGAACTGCTCTTTGCGAGGATAAACCCGAGCAACGGACAGACCACAGTTGTCTTCCCTTCACCCATGAGCATCTGCGCGCACTGGCCGCCACCGTTCTCGGCGGTGGCGATGAAATCACGAGTCAACTCGACTTGACGCTTGCGCAAGACGATGCTCTGACTGTACTCGTACACCAACAATCGAGGATCAAAGACCAACGACTTCGCCTTACTAAACGGATTCGCGGTGTCAGCGTTGAAGTAGTGTCTCTCGACCGAAATCAACTGCGCGATGGCCAACGCTCGAAGACGCAGGTCTCGATCGACCGAGTCGATGCCGTCGACGGCGGCGGCTTTGGCGCAATTCGTCAACGCGATGAGCGCGTCCGCCACCATGGCGGCGGCTCTCGCGGCGAGCGTCGCTCGAAGTGTGAGCAATAACGCCTGCGATGTCAAGTGTAACGCATCGACGATTTGCTTCGCACTGACGTCCGGCGAGAGACGCGATAGGATGTGTTCGCCGCCCTCGCACGTGAGACACTCGATCAAATCCTCAAACGTCACCTCGGCCCACGCGCCGGCGCGGCGCTGCAATCCCAAGCGTAACATCTTCGTGCCGGATTCGACATCCTTGCGAAGACCGTTCGCCGTCGCGAGCGCGGCAGACATGGCTTCGTTGGCCGACGTCTTATCGTCAGCGGTGACGCGACGGATGCCTTCGAGCAATGCGCGAAGAACCGAACGCGCCGTCGCGGCGGCGGCGCCTGCTCGACCGGCGCCCGCCTCGGCGGCGATGGCGGCGGTGTCGCTCGGACAGAACCCTTTCAGCGTCACCGCGCTGAAATCACCGTTCGCTTTGCGTTCGCGCGCCTTTTCAGCCGCGCCCGAGACGTCTGCGCGGAGACGATTGAGCATTTGTCGCGCGATCGGAGTGGCGCCCGCCGGATGTTGCGTCACATCGAAAGGCAAACCGCCGACGCCGCCGAGCGCGACGGACTGCGCGAGTTCGTCCTCTCTGTCCTCGGTCATCGGCACGACGAACTTGTTCAGATCGAGCACGCCCAACGGGCGTTTCACGAGCATCTCCAAGTCGACGTGTTGAAGCGTGCGTCCGCTCCACGACGTTCCGCCTGCCATTTCGTTTGTCGCCATCTCCAGAGGAAAGTCTCGCTCGGAGCACGAAGTGTTCATGAATCGAGTCAACGCCCAGCGACCACCTGCGGCGATCGTTCGCGCCCATGTTTGCACGTCCGATTCGTATATGCTCGCGGGGACGTAATCTTTACCCGTCCAGCTGACGCGCACCGGGAACTCTTCCTTTCTTCGTTGCAGATACGGTCTCACTTTTCTGAGCAATTGTCCGATGGCGCCGTCGGATGTAAACATCGCGCTGAATCGTTGACCAACGCTTTGTTCCTCCATTCTCGGACATTCCTGCGCTATTTGAGGACATGCTGCGAGCACGCGAAGCGTGCTCATCAGCGTACCGCGCTTCATGGACTGTTCTTCGGGTACGAAGCGCAAGAGCGCGCAGCCGCATCGATGCGGGGTGTCGCCGGGGAGAATGCGCAACGGGAGCGTTCCGGTCAGCAGCTCAAAAAACAACGGGAAGCCCAAGTTTCCATCGAGATTGAACTTTTCTTTATCGATCCACTTACCGATCAGCGCGAGCGCTTGGGAACCGTTCACGCTCACGTCGTCCGGACGGTTGTACGTTTGAATCAATCCCGCCAGCTTGCCCAGCGGTCCTTCGCCCGTGACTTTATCGGACAAGCACGTCAAATCATCCACGTCGTCGTATTTGCTGTACGATGGCATCGGTGGAAACACGATCGGGAAGCCCGAACTCGTCGGCGTAGACCCAGCGCTCATTCGGGCGATGCCGCTCACGAGCTGTCTGAGATACGACGCGCGATTCATCAACGCCGGCGTCTTCTTGGGATCCATGAGCATGTCGGACTGGCTCGCCTGGCGCGCACCGGGGAACATGAACTTGAAGACTCTCTTAAACGCCGAGCGTTTCTTCTTCTGGATGCTGTCGGGAAGACCCAAACTCTCGATTGCGGATAGTTCTTCGTGTCCCGTGAGACGGCAATTCGCGCTCACGTACGGCCAGGCGTTGACGTACGCGAGCACGTCCGCCACCGGCGGCCAGTGAGCTGCGATTTGCGGTTCGATCGGTGTATCCTTAACCATGATCGCGAGTTTCACGCGAACAGCGGTCGCGTCTGGACTTGGATCTAAAGATGCCGCGTGCACGAGCGCGTCCCACAACTGCGCCTCCTCCGCCGTCGGCTGCGCTTCCGAAACGCAGAGCTCAGCCAGCCTGAGCACGGCTAGGTAGTCACGACCGATGAATCTCAACGTGCCGAGATACAAAGCCGCGGCCATGGACGTGGCGCTTATGATCGTGTGTGACGGATGTACCGGGTACACGTAATGTTTTGTCGAACCGATGTTCTCCACCCATTCCGTGCTCCAACGGTCGATGATTAAATCAGAGCCGAGTCCGGTGCTCGCACCGTGCGCTGCGTCGGCCGTCGTCGCCGCAGGTCTTGGAATCGCACTTGCGGATAAAAGAACAGAAAGCGCACCATCGCGTGCTTCGAGCAGCAACGCGTGCGGTAAACCAGTGAGAAGTTTTTCAAGAGCTGCATTACGTCGTTGCGCCAAAAACAAACCGGCGTGTTCTTCACACTCCAGTCGAATCGAACCTCCGGATTCGATCGCGTTGAACGACACACCGAGTCTTGGAAGCTCGATACGTGAAATATCACAGACTTCCACGCACGGCTGTTGTTGCGCGTCTTCGAGCCCGCGCTTTGAGGACCAGACGAGAGAGTGCGCCAATCCTTCCACCGCGGCGAGTGACTTCGTAAGCGAGAGTAACGACTGTGCTTGTTCTCCCAACAACGCCGGCGAGTAGAGAAGGTCAACCAACGTGAGCTGTCCATCGACGTACGAGCCGTCGAGCGGAGGTAACTGCGGGCTCCCATCGGCGCCCACCGTTGGAAGTCTTCTCACGATGGCTCGAGTGTCTACGGCGTGTCCGCCGTCGAGAAGGCCGTTATTCTCGTATCCGAGGCGCACGTGGATCATCGTATTCTGCTTTGAAGCGTGCTCGTTCGGACTACCGAACAGGTCCCCAGTCGTTTCACTTCTCCAGAATTGATACTCTCCGAGCAGAGCTTGTGGCAACAAACCTCTCAAATGTCTCGCCGGTACGTACGATTCTCGACCGATGGAACCGTTCAAATGACGAGTGATGACTAAACTCGGTGCTCGCGAACCCAATCGCGCTGCGGACAGTAAGAACCGTTCACTCTCATCCTTTAAAATGGGCTCACCGTCAGGATCGATGTCCGCGAGACAAAAGGATGAGTTCGAAGCGAAAACCAAGGATCGTCTCCAGCGTCTACCGTACGATTCGACTCGGAAGACTTGCACCAGCGGAGGTTCCCTGACTATCACGACTTCTGTCAGCAGTTGTTTAGCTTCCTCCACGCGTCGTTGGTCGTCGTCGTCGCGTTTTTCCTTATGTTTCCGCCAGAAACTCCAAGGCTCGCTGGACGCGTTATCCGGCGCGCCCGTCCCGGCGAGTCGCGCGATGGGACCTCGAATAGTGTGCTTCGGGAGAAACAATTCGACGCCGTGCAGGTATCCAGCGCCCGGACCTTTCACGACCGGATCCAGCAACGCCAAGATCCACTGCTCGCAAGGTTCGAGTCCGCCCGCGCCCACCGCGCGTCCGAGAATCTCGAGCGCTTGCACGTTCGTCTGCACCTTGCTCGTCAACGGTCGCGTGAACTCGTTGCTCGGAGGACGAGGGTCGCGATCCCAGAGTTGCACGTCGTGACTGAGTCCGACGAGACGCATCCACGTTCGATGCTCGGTGTTCTTCACTTCGGCACAGTGAACCACGTCGCCTGAATCGCCTATGTTCAGCTCGTCGCTATTGCTGAGCTGCTGGAAATGCGACGGCTCGATACCGCGCTTCGCGAGAACGGGTCCCATGGCGTCGACGAAATCCGGCATCTCGCGAATGTGCGCGTCCAAGTGTCGCAATCTGTTCTTCCGCACAGTGAACTCACCGAGTTGCGTGTTGATCTCCATGTCGAACGACTGAAGCGTCGTCTCGAGAAGCCATTCACCGTAGTGTTGATGGTTCTGAAGCAAGTATTCCGCGTTTCGTTTGTCTTGCTCGACGATTTCAGAAAATGGAATGTCGGAAACGTAGCTCACGAATCTACCCGCGCCTCCTTCGCCCGGCGCTCGTCTCCAAGATCTCTTCGCGTTAAACGTGTCCTCCGAATCTAAGACATTCGTCGGAGACTGCGTGCCGTCAGACTTCTTTGTCGTCAACGTCTTCACGACGCTCTCTAAAATGCTATTCGCGTCTCGAGGATTCGCCGCCGCCCACTCCAGAATCGCTCGTCGCTTTCGTTGGAACAGATCGAACACCTCGGTCGGCGTGAAACCCAAACCGGTGTCGACACCGCTCATGCTCGTGTTGTCCGCTAATTTTCTACCAGTCGTCTCGCTCCCGTCCGGAGTGTCCACGAAGCTGTAATTGACGAAGATGTACTGCTGCGCGGTGAGAATGGTAAGCGCCGCTTGCTTGTCAATCTCCGCTCTGGGAGTCCAATAATACATGTATGCGAGATGTGCGTGAAGCGCACACGCCGCTCGGATCGCATTCTTCTTCACCGCGTGACGTAACCATCGCTGAAGCACCGGTCGGCATCGTTCGCTCAGCGCCTTGTTGATGCGCGATTTCACGTCTTTGAGCGCCGTCACCGCCAATTGCGAACAATCGAGGCCTCGGGTGACGCCCGTCGACGTCGTGAACTCGGCGTCCAGACTGTTCGCCTTGAGTATCTGATCGACGAAAGCGAGTAATCGAGTGAGCATTCTGCACGCGAACATGACGCCCTGAGCGCTCGGCGCGTCGTGGCGTCCAGTGTCGAGCTCGAGACTCAGCGTCAACAATTCCTCGGCGCTATCTGCCAACGGCGCCGGACAGTTGATGAGCTCGTGCACTAACAAGCCACACGGCGCGGCCATGTGCGCGCGAGTCGGCGCTGGAATTTCTTGCGGCACGATGGCTTGCTCGGGCGGAGCCCACGGGCCCGGCTCGAACATGACAGCGTCCACGATGCTCTGAATGTCGTTGTGCGTCAACGAACGCACTCGAGAAGGATCAGAAAACAGTTTCATCACGAGCGGCAAACGAATCATCGGCGCGGTCAGATACGTGAGAAGTAATTCGGATTCGCTCGGTTTGAGCAAGTTGTCGAACGTCGGAACTTCTCTGAGATGAAGCACGTCTTCTTCCGTATCGATGCGTTTGCCCGCCAAGTTACTCGGATTCGCTCCCGATGGTGGACATCGTGGTCGCCTATCTTGCGCGCGCGCAAAGAAACCACCACCGAAGATGTTACGCCACCCCGTTTTCACCGGTACGCCTTCCTCGACGGGTTCGCTCCAAGGTAGAATTTTTAACGAGCGCCCAAACGCGTGCACCTCCAAGTCGAAGAAGCCGTCGCGTTTGGTGACGCTCCACTCGAGGGCGGCGTCGATGGGTTTCCAACGCGCGAGCTCCGGAAGATCATCAGACGTCGGCGCCATGAGTAGCTTGAACATGAAAATAATATCACGCAACGCGCTCATTTCGGGATATTCATCCACGAACTCGCGCAATTGACCGCTGTGATACTTGGCCAAGTACTCTGGGTCGTTGCGATTCGTGCCCATCTGTAAACAGACTTGATCGATGAGACGCGCCTCGCCGATGCCGAAAGACATGCCACCGGCTCTTTCATTTTCCCATCGGTAGATCATGTGATCTTCCTTGATCGTCTTCTTCAAACTATAGAAATAATCGAGCGTCTGCGTAAGCCTAATGGTGCGCTCGGGACAGTGGAAACGCAAGTATTCAGCCTCAACGGCGAACGGACCAATCTCAAATCCGAACGCCGTGATCGGACCCTGTGCGTATCCCGCGTAATGCTGCATGAAGGCCGACGGCGCGTCAAACACTTTGAGCCGAAGCGTCGCGTCTGCAACCGCCGCGAAGTTGGCCACGGTTAGTAATCTTGCCGCGTCGAACGTTTGCGTCACGCTGATCGACAAGGAAGCTGCGGAAAAATGTCGAAGGAGAAGGTTCAAACTTCTCAAAATCTCTGCCTGCACTTCGTACGTCGTCTGAGCCGATGCCCAGAAACATTTTGAATCCCTTTCGGGATGCGTCAGCGGCAACGGAGCCGGTAACACGTGTAAAAACAAATGACTCAGCAAGCTGACGCGCAGCGCGTACGAATTCGGCATCAAATCCGCTTGATTAGCCAGAATGGTACAGCAATGCAGTGCGTTTCGTAACGCCTTTGGAACTTCGCTCAAATCTGCCACCGCATCGGGCACGGACGTAAGCTCCACCGGTCGGATGATGGGTGGCATTCTCGCGGCACCGGCGAGCGCATCGACGTTACCTTCGACTGCGAGACGATTGAACAGAGGTAGCGCGCACGCGTTCATCGGAACCTTCGGTGGCGACAGCGCGGGCGGAAGAGTCGTCGTGCTGTGTAACGATTTCGTTCGCACCATCACTGCCTCGACGCTTCGAAGTATTTGAGACAAGGTGTCGCGACTTATCGCCGCCTTCTTGGGTTCCTCACCTCCGCTCGCCGCCTCCTCCGCTTCTACGCACATGTCTGCGTGATTTGCGGCGTGTTCTGCTACTGTTCGACACGCCGCTTGTAACGTTACGAGTGCGCTGGCGCCGATCATTTCCACACGTTCCAAATCACGACGTGCTTCTTCGAGCATGACGTATCTGACACCGAGATTGACGAGCGCGTCCGCGCGAGCCGGGGGACATCCTAGACTCGCGAGCCCGCATCGCGCGGCTTCGAGCGCGGTGAAAACACCGCTCGAGTCTTGTCCGCGAGGAGGCTTTGCAAACTTCATGGTACGGAGCGGGCGCGGAGTCACGGAAGCCATCAGCGGACGACCGTTCATCATCGGCAACACTTTGTTGTAAATCATATCCTTCGCCTTGTCCGCTTCCTGGGGAAAAATCAAAGGTCGAAACAGCAAAGCCCACGCCGCCGAATCCATCGCGGTGGCGATCGGAACTTCCATCAACTGAATCGTGTTGATGTACCGAAACGCATCCTTCGCCGGATCAGCTTGAACCGGATGATATTCGAGGCCATCTCCGCAGTTGGTAACACTCACGACAAAGTGCTGCGGCAGTCGATGAATGGTAAAAATTACCGCTGCTCCGCCTTCTTCGTTTGCCCATCCTCCAGGAATCATGATGATCTCCCCCGCCCGAAGCTGCTTCACTCGATCCAACAGAGCCGAGAGAAACGATACGAAAAGATTGTTGTCCTTCGCACCCACGGGCATCAGACGAGCGAGCGATAACATGTCCTCGAGCGCGCGTCGAATCACGCTGACGGCGTTGGATTCCGCCGGGCTCATCTTGAGAGGCAAGGCTCCCAAACATTTCCCGATCGTGATCGCGCTATCGATCAACGACGTCAACGTTTCGCGCACGTACTTGGGCCGACGCGACCGGCCGATCGTGGCGTTCAGGCACGAATCGGCCATGAGATCGACGAAGGTCATGTTTTCCCAGCACGCGTCCAAGTGCACGGGCAACGCCCCACCACCCAGAGGTCCGCACAGACCGGCGCGTTCGAGCGTGCCTCGGTAATTCTTCCCTCTCAACACGTCATTTTCGAGTTCATCGACCGGTGCGGTCGACGCGAGTCCGCCTATCCCCGCGGCTTCATTTTCCAAGCTTCTCGCCGCCGCGATGGCTTCGCTCAGCGCCGTGACCCATCGCTGCAGCGTCTGCAAATCTTCCGCCTCCACCACGAGGGTGTTCCCCTTGGTGTAATCTCCAGGCATCGTCTGGAACGCGAATATCCGTTTCCCCGCGTACTTGTGCGCCTTTAATCCGTACTCGGCGAACGCCTCATCCGTGTCCAAGATTCTCACCGCGCTCCTCCCGTTGATGGCGAATTCCGCCTTCGCCGCGCTCTCCGCCGCGTCCGCGGGTTCGTTGGCGAAATACCTCACACACGCTCTCTCGCGCGCGTGTCTCGGTCGTCTCAACACGAAATATCGCAACCGCCACGTAGCCTTCCCGTACAAATCCTTCCCACCTCGCTTCGTGAGCCAACCGGAATGCACAACCGTCGTCGACGTCGACGGCGCACCGGACGCGCGTCGCGCCGTCGCGTCCCTGTGCGCGGTCGACATTTTCCTTTGTTCGCCGCGCGATCGACGCGATCGCGCGGCGCGATCGCGCGCGGCGGTGTGCCGACTCGGCGCGGAACGCGCGCGGAGATGACCACGTCCAGCCAACTCGGGACGCGACGAGACGGGACGAGCGCGTTTCGGTTTGGTTTTACAGTCTTCGTCGCGCTCTAGACTAGGGAAACTACATGATGAAATCAACGCGAGCGAGCGAGCGAGGTGGACGGACGGACGAACGGGCGAGCGTCACCCCGCGACGCTGGAGAAGACGGCTCTCGTCATCTGTTGTCTCGCGAAGCCGGCCAACTGGTCCTTCGCCTCCTTCGAACACTTCAAATACCCCACCAGATTACTCGCCGCGAGTAACAGTCCCACCACCGGAATCAACGCGTAGTTGAATTCAAAACTCGCCAACGCACCGATGAGCAAGACGGTCCACGCCCCGACGCCCGCGTACAGTGCGGTCCAAAAGACGCGTCGTTCCGCGGCGCTCACGCGCGCCATGCCCTCGTCGTCCCTCGACTCGAACCTCCACGTCGAGTTCCCCTCCTCGTCGATCTCGTTCCAATACCTCAACCCGACGAGCAACCGTCCACTGATATTTTTCGTCACCCAAAAATCCATCGCGAGCGCGACGACGCACGCGACAAAGTTGCCGATGAAATCTGTAGAAAACAGTTCGCACGTGATGTACGTCGCGATCGGCGCCGCCTTAAACCCGAGCGTGAGCGCCGTCGTCGCCGGATGACGCTCGGTGGGCGTTTCGATCGCCACCGTGGCCATCGTTCGTCGATCGTCGACGCGTCGGACGGACGCGCGCGCGACGACGAGTGCGGTCCGTCGACGACGACGCGCGCGCGCCGTTCGTGCATTCGTGCCGCCCGTCCTCCGACGACGGAGATAGATGCCCCCAAAACGTCTCATCGTACGATGAAAACGACCGTACACCACACACTACGACTAGGATGAAGAGTCTCGATACTGTATCGACAATACTTTATCGACGATAGAGCCATACACTCCAGGGCGATCGCCGATCGCACGCCGTGACGCGCGCGCGTGTGTCGACGCACCACCGCGTCGTTCCACGCGTCGTGCGGCAGTGCGCGTCACCGACTCGCGAGCGAGCGCGTGCGTGCGTGCGAGCGTGAACGGAACGCGTGCGTGCGTCGCGAGGTGCGTCGCGCGGGACGAGCGGTGCGGGATCGAAAAGTCGACGCCGTCACGACGAGTCGAGGAGTATCCGGGTGGTTGAGAATCGACAATTATCGTGGAGCGAGCGAGTGCGACGCGCGAGAGGAGGATTACGAGCGCGAGAGAGGGATCGCACACGGAAGAGGAACGCCGGTCTCGTCGTCGGAGAGCGTGAGAGACGATCGCGATGGCGCCGATGGTGCAGGTGGCGGAGAAACTCGAGAACGCGGAGGGGGCACCGTCGGCGTCCGGGGCGGCCCAGGAGAAGAAACCGAGAAAGCCGTACACGAAGACGAAACCGCGCGTATCGTGGACGCAAAAAGAACACGCGATGTTTTTGAAAGCCTTGGAGATGTACAATCGCGATTGGAAGCGGATAGAAGAGTTCGTCGGAACGAAGACGGTGATACAGATTCGTTCGCACGCGCAAAAGTACTTTCTCAAGGTATTGAAAAACGGAACCGGTGAGCATCTACCTCCGCCGCGTCATAAGGCGAAGAACAACACACCCGCGTCTAAAGGCAAGAAAACGGCCACCGCCGCCACCGCCGCCGCTACCCCCACCGCCACCGCCACCGCCGCCGCCACCGGCACCGAGGCCACGCAACTCCTCGTGGTCAAAACAGCCTCTGACGGTTCACTCACCGTTCAAGCACAAGACCGCTTGCAAAAATCGACGCCCGCACAAGAGCAGAGAGTAGATACTTCGGCGCCTAATTTCAAAGCGGTGTACAACTTTCTCTCTGATTTGTTTGAAGTCAAAGAGACATCCTCAAGCGACACCGAAACACGACTTGAAAGCATGAAACCAGCCGATCGAGAAACCACGGTACTCTTGATGAAAAACATGCGAAGTAATCTTTGCTCAAGACAAATGTGGCAGCAACAGGCGGATCTCGTCGCTGACGGTTGTGTTACATTTCTAGATCCCCAGGATGCGCTCAGTATGCGAACGAAATCACGGCCGTCACAACCAGTGCAAAACGACGTTAGCGGAGAAGGCGGAAGCGGAGAAGGCAGTAACGAGGCACTTGAGATGAACAAGCTTTAAGAGATTCTACACGTTTCTGACGTATATCATCTCAAACACGCGTGCGCAGCACACTATCCTAGCCTCGGGCTATTATAGTAAGCCCATAGTATTCCATCGTAGGCAGTAGACGCGACGTGTTATATGCACTTTAGACACGTTTTACTTTTACACAACTAGACCGAGAGCCTACGCTAGATACTTATCGGCTTGCTCACTCAATAGTTTGGCGCTCGCCTTGGCATCGATGAACAGGTCTTCGCACTCTTGCAAATCCGCGAGGACAACCTTTTCTCGACCGTTTGTTTTGGCGATGACGAACGCCGGAGACAAGAGTTGCATAGCGTGACGCAACGATGTCTTATCACCCACGTCGGCCAAGTGAGCGAGAGACTCTTCATCGATGTCTAAACCTTCTACTTGTGCTCTCACGGCGAGGATTCGAACCATTTCTTCAATTGTGTACGTCATGGTTCTCACGATCATCAAGCGGTCGAGAAGATCAGTTGGAATACCGTGCGGAGCCTGAATATCCGTGCCCTTGACGGTGCAAATACCGCGATTCGTGGCGAAAATGACGATGGGCGCGAGAGCAGACTCCAGGGCTTTGTTCAAGTACGTGAAACACTCAATATCCAGCATGTGCACTTCGTCGATGAACAGTACGCCTGGAATCAATTCCGCGATGCCTTGGTCGATGTAGCCGTTAACAACCTTGTTGATTTCGTGACGCAGCTTTTCCGTGATTTCAGTCTTCTTCCCCTTACTAAGCTGATTCATGATCGCCACGATGTCGTGGCCACCGACTGGCTTGGCGTTCGCCGCGTCCAAGTCGTGCAGAGTGACGTCTTGTACGATTTCTTTCCTCTTGTGCACGTCGCCCTTCGGAAGCGCCACGTACTCCTCCGCCTCCAAATCAAACTCTGTCGCGTACGCATCGCTGCGACCGACGCGCTTGACGCTTCCACTATTCGCCTCGATGTAAATGACATCGCCGACCTGCACCTTTTCTTGTTGCAACGACTCGTAAATGGCGGGATCGAGTTTGAGTTGCTTCACACCCTTCACCGACTTCAAGCCGACGATGACGTGCGAAATCACCTTGCCGTATCCACCGCTCGTACTTTCGGTCTCTTCGGGAGTCATTTCCGTCACTTCACCTTCGTAGACCTCCTTCACTTCCTTGATTCTCAATCCAATCGCGCGTCGAAAGTTTTCCATGAGAACCTCCGTCTTCTTCACTTCCGAGCTGTACACTTCGCTGCCGACCATGGGGCAAAACGGTACTTTACTCCCCAATTCCTGCGCGATCCCGAGCGCGAGCGCCGTCTTACCGGTTCCCGGCGCGCCCGTCATCAAAAGAGCGCGTCCAGCCATCTTCTTCTCGCGAATCATGTCCACCACGACGCCGCACGCCTCTCGCGCGTTTTCTTGCCCGATCCACCCCGCAGCCGTCTCCGCCGCGTCTCCGTCATCCTTCAAACCCAAACCCTACACCACGAACGAAACCATCGCCGCGCGCGCGCCGTCGTCATCATCGTCAGTCGTTCGCTCGTCGTCATCGCGCACCGATCGCGACGCTCGAGTCGAGGAAACGATCGAATCAATCAACCAATCGAAGAATCCGATTCTTTCATTCATTCATTCGATCCTTCCGCGCCGCCTTCGTCTCGCGCGTCTCACCTTGATGTGCGTGTGCGCGGCGATGCGCGCCTTGCGCGCCAGGCTCGGCACCTCGTCGATCTTCATCCGATCGATCGTCGCGGGGTGACGCGCGCATGCGCCCCCGCGCGCCCTCTCGACGGACGGCGCGCTAGGGCGTTGACCCAACACACACACATCACGCACACCACACACGATGTTCATTCAAATTATCTCTGATATGTTCCACGCGTCCGATGATTCATCACCCACATTCTTACCATCGACACCAACGACTAAACTGCCGTACGAGACACACGATTCGCGCCATCACGCACACCGACCATCACGCGCGCGCCACCGTCGTTCGGACACACGGAGGCAGGTTATCCGCGTCGATCCTCCGACGGACGCCCGCCGCGCCAGTCAGTCGCGCGCGGTCGTCGCTCGCGGAGGACGCGCGACAGACACCCTTCCGTCGTCGTCGTCGTCGTCGTCGTCGTCGTCGTCGTCGTCGATCGATCGACGCGATGCACCCGAGCGCGCACACCGCGTCCGCCGCGCGCGTCGCGACGATGCGTCGCGCGCAGCTCAAGCGATGCGATGACGGCGCGCGCGCGTCCGCGGCGTCCGTCGCGGTGCGCGGACGGCGGCGCGAGGGTGCGAGGGCGCGCGCGGCGGCGATGCAGGCGACGCCGGCGAGTGAGATCGATTGGAACGCGATCGGGTTCGGTTTGACGCCGACGTCGCACATGTTCAAGGCGACGTGCGAGCTCGGGGGCGAGTGGAAGGTTGAGGGCGTCGTGCCGTACGGAGACCTGAGTCTGAGCCCGGCGGCGGCGGTGTTGAACTACGGACAAGGTGTTTTTGAGGGCATGAAGGCGTTTCGAACGGTGGAGGATGAGTTGTTGGTGTTTAGACCGGATGAAAACGCGGCGAGATGCGAAGAAGGGGCGGGACGCATGTCCATGCCGGCGGTGCCGAGGGATTTGTTCCAAAAGGCTGTGTTGCAGACGGTGAGCGCGAACGCGGATTACGTCCCGCCGGTGGGCATGGGTTCTCTGTATTTGCGACCGTTGCTCATCGGTACCGGGGCTATTTTGGGATTGGGACCGGCGCCGAGCTACACCTTTTTGGTGTACTGCTCGCCGGTGGCGTCGTACTTCAAGGGTGGGCAGTTGACGCCGATCGACTTGACGGTCGAGGAGACGTACCACCGCGCCGCCCCTGGTGGCAGCGGAAGCACCAAGTGCATCGGTAACTACTCCCCGGTGCTCAAGGTGCAATTAGAAGCGAAGAAGCAAGGTTTCTCCGACGTCATGTACTTGGACGCCAAGGAGAACAAGTACATCGAAGAGGTGAGCTCGTGCAACTTTTTCTGCGTCAAGGGTAAGAACATCTCCACCCCTTCTCTTCAAGGCACCATTCTTCCGGGCATCACTCGCAAGTCCATCTGCGAACTCGCCGCCGCGCGCGGTTTCACCGTCGAGGAACGCCCAGTCTCCATCGAAGAAGTCATGGATGCCGACGAGTGCTTTTGCACGGGCACCGCCGTCGTCGTCGCCCCGGTTGGCTCGGTCACGTTCCGAGGTAAAAAAGCCACCTTTAGCAACGGTGAAGTCGGCCCGACTTCCCAAATGATGTACGACGAGCTCACCGGCATTCAACAGGGCAAGCTTCCCGACGAACGCGGCTGGAACGTCAAGGTTCCGAAGGATTATCACCTCGAGGCGTGACGCGCGCGTCCTTCGGCGCGTTCCCCGCGCCTCGCCCTCGGCGCGTGAGATTCACCGCCGCATCATCGTACACGCATCATCGTACACGGTAATTATACACGTATTCATTTAAACTACTGCCCTCGCGTTCCCATTCCGCATCCTTCCCCGTCGTGCACGATCGCCTCGCGCGTCTCCGTTCGGCATGCCCGCTCGCCCTCCGCAGGGCTTATCCCCGCCGCCGACCCATCCGCCGTGATGTCGTCGAATCGCGCGTCACACCACGTCGCGAGACGTCCACGCGTCGTGAAAACGCGCGTAAAGACCAAAGGCGTTTCAACTCTCGTCGCTCGCGCGTCGAATCGCGCCGTCGAGCGTCGCCGTTGAGCGTCGCGCGCGTGGGATTACTCGTCGGATCGACGGCATCTTTCTCGACGCGTCATGGCGTACAACCTGTACGGTGAGACGACGCGTTCGCATCGAATCGCGGCGGCGGCGCGATTCGCGGGCGTGCCGGATGAAGATCTCGCGCAGGCGACGTGCGTGATGGGGGAGACGAACAAGTCGGCGACGTATCTCAAGGAGAAGAATCCATTCGGAAAAGTACCCTGTTTGGAAAACGTCAAACGCGGGACGGCGGCGTTTGAGAGTAACGCGATCGCGAGGTATTTGGCCACCGTGGGGAGCGCGGGGGTGAGCATTTACCCGAATGACGCGTGGACTCGAGCGAGAATCGATGGATGGATGGATTCGTTCAACGTCGTGGACGTGTGCGGGCCGCACTGGTTGTATCCGATCGTCGGCATCGGCGCGGCGAGAGGACTCGTGTACGATGAAAAGAAGGAGAGCGAGGCGAAGAAGACGGTGGCCGATTTCATGGCTGCCGTTGAGGCGTATCTCGTCGCGAACGAGGCGATGTTCTTGGTCGATAACACGCTGACGCTCGCGGACATCGTCGGCGCTAGCGGTTTGAGCAACGTCTATTGCTACCTCGTCGCGCGAAGCGAATGGGAAGCCAAGTACCCGAAGCTTTTGCGATGGATCGAGACCGTGTACGCGACGCAAGAGTGGCTCGAGTCTGTGGGCACGATGCCGGTGTGCGAGACCGCGGTGATGTACGATCCGAGCGGACCGAAGACTTTGCCTCGACCGGTCAAGTACGTCGAGGAGTGGCCGTCGAAGCGCGTGCGCGACACCTTCGTCGACTACTTCGCGGAGAAGCACCATCACACTCGTTGGCCGTCTTCCCCGGCTGTTCCTGTCGACGATCCGACGTTGCTCTTCGCCAACGCGGGGATGAACCAGTACAAGCCCATCTTCTTGGGTAAGGCTGATCCGAAGACGGCGCTCGCCAAGCTCACCAAGGCGACGAATACGCAAAAGTGCATCCGCGCCGGTGGTAAGCACAACGATTTGGACGATGTCGGTAAGGATACGTACCATCACACCTTCTTCGAGATGCTCGGTAACTGGTCGTTCGGTGATTACTTCAAGGAGAAAGCCATCGGGATGGCGTGGGACCTCCTCACCAAGGTGTACATGCTTCCGGAGGATCGTCTCTACGCGACGTACTTTGGTGGTGACGAAGCGCAAGGTTTGGAACCGGATCTCGAAGCGCGCGACATTTGGCTCCAGTACCTCCCGGCGAACCGCGTCATGCCGTTCGGATGCGCCGACAACTTCTGGGAAATGGGCGACATCGGTCCGTGCGGTCCGTGCACCGAGATTCACTACGATCGCATCGGCGGCCGCGACGCCTCTTCTCTCGTCAACATGGACGATCCGAACTGCTTGGAAATCTGGAACGTCGTGTTCATCCAATACAACCGCGAAGAGGGCAACGTTCTCAAGCAGCTTCCGGCCAAGCACGTCGACACCGGTATGGGTTTCGAGCGTCTCACATCAATTTTGCAAAACAAGATGAGCAACTACGACACCGACGTCTTCATGCCCATCTTCAAGGAGATTCAAAGCATCACCGGTGCCGCGCCGTACACCGGGCTCCTTGGTAAGGAAGACGTCGGCGAGAAGGACATGGCGTACCGCGTCATCGCGGATCACATCCGTACGCTTTCCATCGCCATCGCGGATGGCGCCGCTCCAGGCTCGGATGGCCGCAACTATGTGTTGCGTCGCGTCCTCCGACGCGCGGTTCGCTTCGGCCGAGAAAAATTGGGCGCCAAGCAAGGTTTCTTCTCCAAGCTCGTTCCGATCGTAGTCAAGCAGCTCGGTTACGTCTTCCCGGAACTCAAAACCAAGCAAGCGCATATCACGGAGATCATCGCCGACGAGGAAGCCTCCTTCAGCCGCACGCTCCAAAAGGGTATCGATCAATTCAACAAGGTCGTCGAAGTTGCCAAGAAGGAGGGTAGATCCGTCATCTCCGGCTCCGAGGCGTTCTTGTTGTGGGAATCGTTCGGTTTCCCGAACGATTTGACCGAAATCATGGCTGAGGAGATTGGATTCACCCTCGACAATAAGGGATTCGAAGAGGCGTTCGCCGAGGCGCAAGAAAAGTCGCGCGCCGGCGGTAAGAAGTCTGGTGGCGTCCAGCTCTTGTTCGAGGCCGAGGCCACGGCGTGGTTGCAAAACAACTCGATCGCGACGACGAAAGATGAACAAAAGTACGCCGTCGGTCGACCGACGCTCGACACTACCGTCGCCGCCATTTTGTCGCCGAGCGGTTTCGTCAAGTCGACGTCTGAGGCGGAGGGCCCGTACGGTCTCGTCCTCGACGCCACAACCTTCTACGCCGAGTCTGGCGGTCAAGTGAGCGACTTTGGTGTTGTCTCGACGCCGAACGGTGCGCTTAACGTCCAGGACGTCAAGGTTGCCGCCGGTTACGTGCTTCACACTGGCGACGTCTCCGGCGTCGTCAACGTTGGCGACGCGGCGCAGTGCGCCGTCGATTACGACCGTCGCGAAAACATCATGCCCAACCACACCATGACGCACGTCCTCAACTATGCGCTGCGAAAGTGCGTGGGCGATGGCATCGACCAAAAGGGTTCTTTAGTTGACGACGAAAAGTTGCGATTCGACTTTTCGCATAACAAGGGGTTGACGACGAAGCAAATCGCCGACATCGAACGCGTGGTGAACGCGCAGATTCAAGCCAAGCTCGCCGTTGATAAGCGAGAAGTCGCACTCGAAAAGGCGATGAGCATCAACGGCTTGCGCGCCGTGTTCGGTGAGGTGTACCCGGATCCGGTTCGCGTCGTCTCTGTCGGTCCGAGCATCGACGACTTGCTCGCCAATCCGTCCGACGAAAAGTGGAAGGAGTACTCGATCGAGTTTTGCGGCGGGACGCACTTGGTCTCCACGGACGCGGCCGAACAGTTCGTCGTGCTCGAAGAGGCTGGTATCGCCAAGGGTATTCGCCGCATCACCGCGGCGACGCGCGGTGGAGCGGCTGAGGCGTTGAAGCGCGCGGCCGACTTGCTCGCCTCGGTGAAGAAGTGCGACGCCTTGACGGGCGACGAGCTCGACAAGGCGTTGGGTTCTCTTAAAAATGAGGTCGACACGGCGGTGTTGCCCGTGATCCAACGCGAAGAGATTCGCGAAGCGGTCAATAGTCATGTGAAGAGAGTCGTGGAGGCGGCGAAGGAAGCCGCCGCCGCGGCCAAGGCGCAAGCCATCGTAGACGTGCAAGAGAAGACGGCGGCGACCAAGGCGGCCGGCGCCAAGTATTTCGTCTCCACCCTAGCGGACGGTACGGATGCGAACGCTTTGAGAGAGGCGGCGACGTTCGCGTTCAAGGAGGGCATCGCATGCACGCTCCTGGCCAACGTAAAGGGTAAGGAGTTCATCTACGTGAGCGTCCCTCCCGAGGTGAGCATTGACGTCAAGGGCTGGCTCTCAGCGGTGTGCGAACCTCTCGGCGGTAAGGGTGGCGGAGGCAAGAACGGCGTGGCGCAGGGTCAAGGACCGAACGTCGACGCGGTTCCAGACGCCATCGCCGCCGCCGAAGCGTTCGCGAAGCTCGCCATCTAAGCTCTTTCTCCAATCATTTTTTAATCCCACGCCGAGTTTTTCCACCACTCCGTCTCGCTGTACCGTAAATCGTAATATCTTAATACAAACCGACGCGCTCGTCTATCTATTAGCGACGCGATGCGCTCCATCGGATCGCCTCGCCTCGCGCACTACGTGAAAATGAATTGTCTATGCGAACGTGCGTTGCGCGTGTTCGAATGCTTCGTCGTCCCTCGAGTCGAGTCGTCGTAGGTGTAAAAACCCACAACAACAAATTTATCACTCCACATGTTGAACTTTTTGCAGAGTCTCACTCCTCTTGCGACTTTCGCACGCACCTGGCCACACGCTTTTTAAAGGCTGGGTAATCTTCTCTCCATTCCTTCGCCGCGTCGATGTTCGCCGGGCTCTGGTCGTTCGGATCCGATAACATCGAGATAATGCTCAGCATGATCGTCTCCACCGTCTGCACGGGACTCCATCGCTCGCTCGCGTCCTCGTACCCGTGCGGATCGTCCCCCGGGCTGTGCAAAATCGATATGCACACGCGTCCGTCCGCGTACACGTTCGGATGCCACATCTCGCTAATAAATCGCACGTTCGGCGGCTTGTTCGGATAATCCTTCGGAAACGACATGTTACACGTGAAGAAACCACCCTCGTACAGCGTCTCGGGAGGTCCCATCACCGTGACCTGCCACTCGAAGACGTTGCAGTCGTCCACGAGACCCGCGGAGAATCCTTCGATAGGGTTCCTCGACAGCTCTGCGTCGCGAACGAGGCACATAAATCGTCGTCAGTCTCTTTGTCTCTCTCATCGTCGCGGTCGTCGTCGTCGTCTTCGTCGCGCGCGCGCATCCTCGGCACGCCTCGTCGTCAAACAGATCCACCGCGTCGACGGACGGACGTTCGCGTCGTCGCCGTCGCATCTCGCGCGCGCACCCTTGAGCTGTCTGCGAAGCAAAAGCACCGCCTGATCCGTCATCCTCGCCGTCGTCTCGTGCGACCGCGCGCTCGTCGTCTCGACGTCGACGCGCGGGCGAGATTGTGACGGCGCTAGTCTCGGACGCCGCCGACCAGAGTCTCCTCTTCCGCCTCGCGTCATGGCGCTCGACGCGCGCGCGGACGACGACGAGGAGGCGGACGACGAGGAACGCGCGGATGCCGCTCTGTACGACGACGAGCGCGCGCTCGCGACGCACGTGGTGCGCGTGACGCTTCGCGTGCATTCGGTGGAAAAAGATGCGAACGGCGTCGAGAGACTCGCGGCCACCGTGCGCGCGCGCGTGAAAGCGATGACATGGACGCGGGCGCGGGCGATGTCCGTGACGCACGTGGAATCGTGCGTCGCGGACGAGGCGTCGGGAGCGATGACGATGGACGCGTGCGTGGCGTGGCGGTGTCGCGCGTGCTCGAGCGAAGAGGCGAGGCTGGCGAGACGGTTGAGGAGTGGATTGGAGGCGGTCGCGCGCGAGTTCGAGGGCGCGTTTGAGGTGGAGGACGTGGATATTGAGATGACGGCGCCAGGGTACGTGCCGCTGGGATCGTTCGAGGTGACGACGGCGCGGGATTTGGATTGTTCATCGACGGCGGACGCGGCGAGACAGTTCGACGAAGAGGGCGTCGCGACGTGTTTAACGCGCGTCGACAGCGAGCGCGTGTCGGCGATACGTGGCGCGGTGGACGCGTATATTTCGAAGATTGAGCGCCGATTCGCCGAGGCGCACGCGGAAATTTCGTACGGGAGCGATCGATTCGCGTTTAAGGAAATCGGTTCGCGCGGCGGCGAGAGGTTCGACGCGTTGGTGGATTTAGAGCGCGAGGAGTGGGCCTCGCTTCGTGCGCTCGCGAAGACGGACGCGCCGTGGCTTCCTTTCGTGCGAGATCTGATGTCCGATTCGTGGAACGTCAACGTGAGTGTGGTGTATTCGAAACCGGGTGCGAAAAATCAAGAGTGGCACGCCGATGGTCGACACTTGGACGCCGAGTGCGATCCGAGAACTGGGCTTGGACACGCGCCCCCGTACGGCGTGTGCGTCTTCATGCCGTTGATCGATTTGAACGCGGCCACAGGGTTCACGCAATTCTTCATGCGATCTCACAAGACGAGTCAACTCATCGGTTTCGGCGAGGCGGTGGCGACGCTGCGTCTGTCGTTCGACGGTGTTCTCGAAGCTGGTCAGAGCGTTTTGTACGATTATCGTCTACTCCACCGAGGGATGGCGAACAACACGACGAACACCGTTCGCCCCGTGCTTCAGTTTTTGTACACGGTTCCCGCGTACAAGGAGCTTCGAAATTACGGCGTCGAGAGTTTATGGTAGTTTAGGCTGTGCTCCACGTGGCGTCGAGCGCACACCATTTGTATTATGTAATTCTATGTGTATCCAGTCTTCAGATCGCTACAAGATGCTATACGCTATGTTGTTACAATGCATTACTCGACGCGCTCGCTCTCGCGTTCCACTTTCGCCACCGCCGCGCGTCTCGCTCGCGCCTTGGCTCTCGCCGCCGCCGCCGCGGGATTGGTGGGAAACTGGCTCGCCATCGTCGCCCGGAGCGCGGCCGACCGCGCACCCGCACCCTCCGGAGGTTCGACGTCTTTATTCCCGCCTCCCGCGAGTCTCGAGTGCTCCAATCGCTCGGCGACGATGCCGTAGTGAAGCGCGAGCTCGAGTCTCTTTTCACCATCCGCGAGCGCTTTCGCGACGTCCAGACCCGCGTCGCGCGCTCGAAACGCCGCGCGCGCCTCGTCCAAGGCGGCGATGGCGTCTTTATCTCCCCCGAACGTCCTCCCCGCGCGCACTATTCGTCGAAACAGGGACACCGCGTCGCGTCGGGACATGAGCGCGCGAGTCGAAGTGTGTCGCGCGCGCGCATCGGTCGGTCGTCATTACAACACAAAATTCACTCGCGCGACGCGAACGAACGAAACGACGGTCGACTGACTCATTCGTCGTCGCTATCGCTTCCGAACGCCGGTCCAGCCTTGGCGTAATCGAACGTCGTCGGTCGCCCGCGCCTCGCGCGTCTGCCGCCCTCTATGATGTTGGACACGTCAACCTCGTCACCGGACAGATCGTCCACGCATTCGCTGTCCACGCTGTCGGCGTCGCTGTCACCGTCATCGTCGCCATCGTCGTCGTCGTCTTTGGCCGGTTTCTTACCCTCGGCGCCGCTCATCTTCTTCACCTGTGTCGCGTTTGAAAGATGTCCATCGTCAGTCACGACTTTTGTCGCACCCACGCGCGTCGCGCGCACCTTTTTCGCCGCGGGTTTCGCGTCGCCCGCGTCATCGGTCTCGCGCTTGACCGCCGGAGACGCGTTCGTCGGCACGTCGTCGTCCTCGCTGTCGCTCGCGAGCGCTTTCCCGCTCATTGTGAAATCGTCTCGGCCGCCGCGCGCGAGAGTGACGCACGACACTCCGACGGGCGCGTTAGACATGACGACGACGACGACGCGCGACGTGTGGACGGACATGGCGGTGATTTTCACCGCCATCTTTTCCGCGCTCGCCCTCGCGTACGCGTCGCTCACGCCCGCGACGACGACGACGAAGACGAGACGCGCGCGCGGGACGTCCTCGTCGTCATCCCCGGCGCGGTGGTTGGCGTGCGCCAAGACCAATCCCGGGAAGCGACACGGCGAACTGTTTTGTCTCAAGTACTCGGCGTGTTGGATCGCGAGCGTGGGCGTGGTGATCGCGACGTCGGCGTACGAATCGTTCGGGCGGTGGGGATACCTGGCGTATTGCGGCGCGTGCGCGGCGCCGGCGATACTGTATCCGTTGCTCTATCCGTGCGACGCGGACGCGAAGAAACCGATCAGTGAGCGATACATCGTCAAGGCGAACGTGTGGATCGCGATTTTTAGCTTCATCGGCAATTATTGGTACACGCATTACTTTTACGGCGTGCTCAAGGCGGAGTACACGTTTGACGCGCACCGATTAAACGACGTGCCGATTTCGATGTATCTGATGACGCACGCGTATTTCATGTTTTACCACGTGTTGTCGAACGCGATGCTGCGACGAATTCGAACCGGCTACGTGAACGACGTGTGGAGATTTGCGTTCGAGTGCGCGGCGGTGGGCGCGGCGGCGTACACAACGGCGTTCATGGAGAGTTTGACAATTTGTGGATTTCCGTACTATTCGTTCGAGGATCGGCACATGGCGTACACGCTCGGATCAGCGTTTTATGGGATTTACTTCTTGGTGTCGTTCCCCATGTTTTTGCGCGTGGACGAAGAGAAGTCGACGCCGATGTCGCAGGTGTTTTGGGAAGCGATGGGAAGCGGCATGGCGGTGTTGTGTCTGTTGGATTTCGTGCGCGTCTACCTGCGTATTCCGTTCAACATGCGCATCAGAGGGTGAATCGAGTGCTTTAAAACTTGATTGTATTACAACACTCCATCTAGTGACTGGTGGAACCGACCAATGCGTTCAACTTTTTCAAACAAAGCAACGCCTGTTCGTTAATCGTCAACGCCTCTCGAGCGTCTTGTTCCTCTTTTGCACAGCCTTGCTGCGCATACGACATGGCGCTGCGTCTGTGCACGACGCGATCACAACGGATAATCCCCATCATCTGTTCCAGGCGTTGCGCACACTTTTCGCTCGCCAAGAACTTCTTCGTCGTCGCGTTGTTACTCAGCGCCACCATCACGTTGACGGCGGATTCCAAGAGAGCGGGGCGGTCTCGGAACATTTGCAAGTGTTCGAGAATGACCATCATGCTATCGGGAGAATCTGCCAACGTGTGTGCGTACTGCCTATCTCGCGCGATAACCTCGAGGAGACTGTAGGCGACGGTGAGTAATTGCACCTGAGACGCCGCTCGGCCGCATACACGAATGTTTCGCATCAACGCGTGCAAAATGCTCGCCTCGGTGACGGTGTCTCGGCACTCCTTCGAAGCACTCCACTGATCGATGAAATACATGCACCCACGCATGCAGTCATCTTTCTTGTGTGGGCGACTGATCATCATCGCCGCTTGGTGTGCGCGAGTGTGCGTCTTCCGCGTATTCTCGGCGCGCGCGAGTCTCTTACGATGCCACTCCAACTTGGGAATAGAGCGGTTTCGAGTCACCATGCCGCGCACGTGCGCTTGAATCGAAACGGCTTTAGCCATCGTGTCATCGTAGGACTTTCTCGCTATGAACCCGCGGAAGTTCTTTTGAATGACCAAGGCTCCGTGGCGCATGCGGTTGAACTTTTTACGCGCCAAGAAGCCGCGAACGCAACTTTGAATAGTCTCCGCGGCGTTATACAACCTCGCAGCCTTGAGTCGTATTTGCTTTTTAGCGCGCAAGTCTGCATCCTTCTGTCGCGCTTTCTCAGCCGCCTTCTCAGCCTTGCGCTTCGCTTGACGCAACTTTTTCGCCGTCGACTTCCGCGCGAGAAAACCTCGCAAATATTTTTGCATCACCGTCGCAGCTTTACGTTCGCGTCGGTCACGAACGAGCTTCGCTCGCATTTCTAGCTTGTCCTTTTCGGCTTTGAATTTCGCATTCTTCGCGACGACTACCTCGGCGTATCGTCTTCGAGCGAGCCAGCCTCTCACGTAGGCTTGAATGACCGTGACAAAGTGTGCTTCGAATCGAATCTCATCCCGAACGCGGTGACCGCGCCAAACTCTCTGGATGGTGGTCGCCGCTGAATTTTGCTTCTCTCGTTTAATCATTTCCGAACGGCGCTGGTACGCGTTGTAGTCGAGGAAGCCTCTCACATGGCGCTGAATGGTGACGCTCGCCGACCTCTTCGCCAAGAACTTCTTGCGCGCTTGAGACATTCTCAGACGTGCTTGCGATAAAACAACGGCCCAACGCAGGCGCATGAACTGCTTACGAACGATGCACTTGCGCACAGCCGCTTGAAGCTTTGTCGCTGCATCATGGATGATTTGCATCCGAGCCTCTCGAATACGCTTGGCCTTGACGCGAGCGACAAAGCCTCGCCAGTGCGATTGGATGACCATTGCCGCGGGGATCTTGTTGAGAAAGTCGCGTCGAGCGCACACCATTCTACGAATGGCCTGGACTTTGCACGCGGCGCTCCTTTGTAACAGGAACTGTTTCCTCACCACGCAGCCGCGTCGCATCTTTTGCAATTTCTTCACCGCCCACTGTGCATCTTTGAATGCGAGGCGAGCCGTTCGCATTCGATGCTGCGCCTGAATCTTCACCGCCGCTCCCCGAACCTTTAAGAAGTGACGTCTCGCCACGCACGCTCTGCGGAACGATTGCACCGTCACGATGGCTTTCTTTCTCGCCTCCACCGCCTTGACGGCTTGCGTTCGGCGCACGTGGGACGCGATGAAAGTCACAGCCCGCTCCCATTTTCGCACAACCTCGGCAAACTTGGGACGATTCGGACGTTTCCAACGCCACCATCGCTGTATTCTGATGCACGCGACCTCTTGTTGTCGAAGGAGCAACAGTCGAGCGCTCAAGAAGAGTAAATACCCACTCACCGCTCGGGGATCGGGTGACTCACAATCCGCCGTGTGCGAGTGTCGGATGTCAAAAGTTGGACTCGGCACACCACCAAGCGCTTGAAGTGCCTTGGACACCGCGGCAAAATTGTCTCGCGCGACGTTTCGAGCTTGTCTCGCCACGTCGATGTTCGCATCTCCAAGTTTCAACGGTGCGTTACCGATGCGACGTTTCTGAATCATCATCGGCGCGTACGCGCGAATGAGAGCGCACAACGCGCGACCATCGGTAAAAGCACTGCCGAGATTGTTGAGTTCGACACGTTGAGTCGCACACGCCGCGCGTGCCCAGGCGAACAGCCGCGCCTCCATGGCACACTGCGGCGCTTCGACGACTGAATCGCCTCGTCTCGCCGCGGACAATCGCTCGATGCGCTTCACGTCGGGGACTTTACCACCCAAGCGCGTGATTTCCGCGTCTAGAGACTTCGGCAACAGTAAACCCGGCGCAGAGTAGTGCATCATCAACGCCCACAGCAAGCCCATCGTGTGTTCGAGATGACCGTCGACGATATCCTCCGCCTTGATTTGACTCCACGTCCCCGGCAATCCAACCTGTTGGTCTTTGATCGCGCGAAGCGCCACCTCGACGTTTTGTATTCTGTGACTGCGCGACGCGCACGGAAAGTGCACTTCACTCAATAAACTTCGTTTCCACTCTTTGTTCTTTTCGTCGTAACTCATGAAAAGAACGTCCGCATTCAACACCTCCATGAGACGACACAGTCGCACGCCGTCGCGAAGATCAACCGCCAAGTTTGTGCATTGAAAATCGTACTCGCGAATCGGATTTTGTCGGTAATGCAGCTTGTACGAACACTGACTCAGATTACGGACGATGTCGCCTTCGCCATACATGGACCCCTGGAGCGCCGCGCGCAGGATGTCCTCGCTTCGCTTCAGCGCCGCACGCGGACGCATGAGTAAAGGAGTATTCGGCGGCACTCCGCTCATGGCAGCGCGATCCAAAATAAATACCAAAAGTAACACGCGCTTGAGGATGTTTCTACTGAGAGCTTCTTCGTACCCGTGTGCAAACGGCGGAGCTCCCGGCGTGTGACCGGTACCGAATTCAATCTCCAAATCCCTGTCTCGACACAACTTTGCGATGCATTCACGCTGAATGTCGCCCAAGTCGTTCGAGCGTTTCCACGTCACACCGCCACCGACGACGACGTCCACGCCGAGTTGGAGCCAGAAAGGCGAGTACGAGGACAACGCTCTCGTGAAATCTTCCTTCAAGGCGACGTTATCCATGAACGTCTGACCGGTGTTCAACCGGAACCGCGCGTTATCAACGTGCCTGTACGTCTTCTTGAAAACGCGTCCGAGCTCATCATCGTAGCTGTACAGCGACGTAAGCTTGTTACGGACGATTTGCCTGACTTCTCTCGCCGATGCGTTCCCACCGCGATTTTCAGTCGGAGAATCATCGCCCATCGTTCCCGCGTCGTCGACGACGATGGTGTGGTTCAACCAGGCGATAAAGGCGAGCTCTTGCTGTCGCAACCAAATATCAGCCTGAAACTCGTCAGACACGGTCGCGCCGTTCGACGCGTCCTCTTTCGTCGCTTCTTCCCCGCGGTGCAACTGTAACGCCCGAGCGACGGGCGCGAGAGACAAGTCGGTCGACTCCTCCTCGAGACGTCGCTGCTTGACGCGAATCCTCTCCAACGCCGCCTTGTCCTCGAATCCGAGCTTTTTCGGTGACGCCACGAGCGTGCGTCGAGTCGCCAATCGCGCGTCGCGCGGTCGCTTCGTGGTGCTCGCGGTGTGGCTCTCCTCGTTCGTGATCGCGCGCAACACCTCACCCTTGGCCACGCCGCGAATGCGCGCCTTCATCTCCACCTCGGGCATCGGCACCGGAGCCTCCGCGACGACCGTAAACGCGAGCTGTCCGCAATACGTCGCCGCCAATACCTTTTGCGGCGTCCACGTAATCTCCACGCACTCCGTCGTCCCCGGTTGCACCGTCACCGTCTGCCTATCGACCACGAATCCGTCGCGCGCGAAGACGTCGCTCTCCCGAAACGTCACCTCTCGCGTCAACGCCGTATCGTTCACAATCTCCAACGTCTCCGCGCTCGATTTCCCGACGTCTACCGCGCCGAAACGCACCACCGGCACCGCACACGGCTCGCTCAAAATCGCCCGACGTCGCTCCCCCGCGCGTCTCAGCGCGCTCTTCCCCGCGCTCGCCCCGCGCGCGCGGCGCGCCTCGCCCGCGTCTCCGTCGTCGCCCCCCCGCGTCTCCTCCCTCGCGCGCTCGCACCGCGCCGGCGTCACCACCGATACCGCCGCCCACATCGCGTCCTCCATCCTCGACGTCCCCTCACCCTTCAAAGCACCCATCGGCGTCGGCGAACGCGTCGTCGCGTCCATCATCGCGCGCGCTTTCGCGCGTTCGTTGGTTCGCGTCCCGTCACCGCACCTCGCGCGCCGGTCACCGTCGTCGACTCGCTCGCCCGCGCGCGCGTCTCGCGTCTCGCGTCGCACCTCGCGCGCCCCTTTCCGCGCGCGGTCGGTCACCGCGATCGATCGATCGCGCGACGCGCGTCGCCGTGTGTCGTCGCGCGTCCACGGCGCGCATTCGTCGACGTGGTCGTTCCCCCACCGTGCGACCGAGAGGGGACTCGAAACGACGAGTCCGCGCTCGTCGTCACACCACATTCGCGCGCGCGTCATGCGACCGGCGACGACGACGGCGCCGAGACGGCGACGACCGAGCGCCAAGGGGAAAAAATCGCGCGCGTTCACGCGCGAGCGCGATCCGGTGGCGTATTACTCGACCAAGATCGATCGATGGTTCGACGCGCACCCGATCGCGGGATTTCTCGTGAGCGCGATGACGGTGTTTGGATTCTTGTATGGGGCGTACGTCGTGAGCGTGGCGACGGGGGTGTACGAGCGGTACGCGGCGCGGGTGGTGGAACCGTTTTTGGTGAGGCGGGCGTTGCCGGTGTACGCGGCGATCGAGCGCGCGTTGCGCGACGCGCTCGCGTGATCGGGACGGCTGGATGGGTGGGTGGATGTGGGTGGATGGATGGGTCGTCCCACACGTCATAGAACAACACGCGCGTAGACTGTGAAAAAAGATAAAAACGGACATACCATAAAAGAAATGATCGGATATACGGTCCATAGAACACATCGCCAGTGAGGTGGAATCGAACCACTGGGCCTTTACTCCCCAACAGTTTTGAAGACTGTCCTCCGCGCCAGCGAAGCTCACCCTGGCGAGACTACAATATGGGACTTTTTCGGGAGATTCGTAGATAGGCGAACTTTCGGTAAAGTTACGGGTGGTGACGACCGACGCGCGACCGACGGCGCGACGGCGACGCGACACTGACGCGCGCGCGAACGATCCGGTCGCGATGCGTCGAGCGGTGAGAGACGTCGCGCGTCGACTCGAACGCGCGCTCACGGCGGCGCGCGAGCGGTCGGTGCGCGCGAACGTCGGTGAGTTGGATGCGCCGGCGCGCGCGCGAGGGTTAGTGGCGTCGCCGGTGTCGGGGGTGGACGGCGCGCGAGGGGACGCGAGCGCGAGCGGTGTCGGGGGCGCGCGAGAGTTCGGTGGTGTCTGCGTCGCGCGCGAGGGGGCGATGGCGATCGCGGGCGCGAAGGGCGTCTGTGGGGCGATCGGAGGCGCGGCGAGGAATCGAATCTGTCGCGCGGGACGCGTCTCGGCGGGGGGCGCGCGTGGATTCGCGAGTCAGACCGAGGCGGAAGAGAGCGGAGAGGACGCGTCTAGCGCGGTTGGCGCCGACGGTGCGAGCGAAAAGACACCGCCGCCGGTGAAGTTTATCGTGCCGCCGGAGGTGCCCGAACACCTCCGCGCGTTCGTGAGAAACGAACCGGAAGTAGCCGTAGCGTGCGCCGCGAGCGTCACAGAAGGGATCGAACTCGTCACCAATCGCGTCGCGGAGGGAGACTACCCGCCCGGCTCGAGACAGCTTAGATCGATCGTCGCCAAAGTGACGTCCATCGAAGAGGTCCGTGCGGTGCTCGATTTCATGGCGAAGATGCACCGCATTCGCTCGGCCAAGCATAATACGGACGAGACGCAGGTGTTTTGGAGTAGTAAGGTTATATTGGATTTGTTTTACCAAATGCACGAACTCAAGGATTACGAGGGCGTGGCTTGGTCGATTGAAAATCTCCCTACTCTTGGGATTCAAAAGGAAAATTTGGTCGCAAAGCAAGCGTTTTTCGCAACGTACAACGGACCGTTCGAATATGTGTATCGCGTGTACGACGCCGTGCGAGATAAATTCGGGGCGACGTATTTCGCAACGGCGACCATGATCGGAGCCTGCCTCGATAAGGGCATGTTTGATCTCGCGCGCGAGTACGAGGAGACGTTCACGGCGAGCGGCGCCATCATTCCGAGCAAGACGTACTACAAGTTCTTCAACTACGCCATCAAGGCTGGTAACAAGGAACACGCCGCCTGGGCGAACGAACAGTATTTGAAGAGCATCGAACGAGCGATCGAACGGAGAAAGCAACGGATGGAGCGCATCAACTCGGAGATTGACGCCGGCACGTACCAGGGCAAAGAGTCGAGATACGACATCAATTCCATTGAGTTTCACCCGAAGCCGACGATGCCATTCTATTACATGACCCTCGCTAAGATGCATCTGTTGAATGGTGATGTCGAGGGCGCGACGCGGGCCTTCAACGACGTTCCGGATTTTCAACACGAGTACAGACGCCGCGACGCCGTCGGTGGTTTTGAGAAGTACAACGAGAACGTCGAGGAAGCGTGCCTATCGAACATCGCACGGTGGGTGCAAGAACTGTACGACGACGCAAACTATACCGGCGAACCTTCCCGTGATGAACTGAAAACCATGCTCAAGTCGGCTCTCGACGGCGTGGAAAGGCCCGAGCTCAAAACCGTCTACGATCGCTTTGACATCGACGCGGCGTTCGCCTCGGGTGAAAGCGCGTCGGAAGAGAGCCAAGAAGGTGAAGACGCCTCCGAGGACTCTTAGCTTAACTACTTAGCACAATTTTAATCGAAGTTGGTCTCAACACAAACTGCGCCGAGAAGCTCCTAGGCGCCTCACTTCATGTCGAGCTCATTGGGCCAAGTATCACCGGCCCGCCCGGTGCGGGCGTCGTCCCCGCTCGCCGTCGAGCGAGAACCGTCGCATTCACCACCTGCACCGCCGCAGCGGTGTGAGTTTCGATGTTCCGCGTGCTCGCGGACGTTGGAGTTTGTCAACGTGCCCAAACTACCTCCGAATGCGTCGTTGGAGGAATCTTTCGTCGTCTTGGCGCCGGAACTCGCCCTACGCGCGCATCGCGGCGGCGATTCTAGAGATCAAATGTCTTCGTCACCCGGCACCGCGTCGACCGCGCGATCATTGACGGCACCTGGGAAAGGACCGACGCCGATGGCGGACTCGTTCGTCGTGCTCCCGAACGAACGCGCGGGCGGCGAAGGGTTGGACGCCAACGTCATGGCTCGAGTGTTCGACATCGCGAGCGATCTGAGCGACACTGATCATCCGCTGTGCGCGGAGTGCTCAGCGGCGATCGTGGCGGAGGTGGAGCGACGAACGGCGGAGGCGGAGGCGGAGTGCGCCGCGTACGAGGAGGCGCTCGAACGTTTGCAAAGCGCGGAGGACGACGAATACGACGCCAGAGGAGACGGCACGACGAGTGAGGGGGGCGAGACCATCTCTCTCGCGATGCAAAACGTCGAAAAATCGGAGCGCGAGGCTGAAGAGACGTTGCGCGCGTTGGAGAGCGAGCTCGCGGCGACGCGTTTGGCGAGGAACAAGCTCGCGAAGAAGGCGGCGGCGTTGGATGAAGCCGAGGACACGTACTGGCGCGAATTCCACGCGTTTAAGAAGAATTTGAACGCACACATGGAAAGACGAGACGCAATAGTGGCCAGAACCGAGCAAGCTCAGATGCACATGGAACGGCTCGAGAAGACCAACGTGTTCAACGACGCGTTTCACATCTGGACGGATGGCGCTTTCGGCACCATCAACGGCTTTCGTCTCGGTCGTTTACCGAACGTTGTCGTGGAGTGGGATGAGATCAACGCCGCGTTCGGTTTGGCGTGTTTGCTTCTGCAGTCAATGGCGCGAATATGCAAGTTTACCTTCACGCAGTACACCCTCAAGCCGATGGGGAGCTTCCCGAAGGTGTACGACGCGAGAGGCAACGCGTACGAGCTTTTCGGTCCGGTTTCAATCATATCATCCCACAAGTACGACAAAGCGGTTTTAGGATTTCTCACGTGTATGCACGAACTTAGTGAGTTCATGCGCGCCAGGGATGTGCGACAAGGCGTGAATCCACCGTTTGAACTCCCATTCGTGATTTCGAGCGACAAGGTGGATGGAAAGAAGATGTCGTTCACGTTCAATCGAGATGAAAATTGGACATATGCGCTCAAACTCATGCTGACAGATTTAAAACTCATGCTCGCATGGTTGTCGTGTAAAGATTAGGAAATTAGCACACTGTGTAACAAGATTTAGTCGGCGCTAGCCATTCGAATGCGCGCGAGGCGCTCGGCGTCGATATCGGATAAAGCCTCGATAAACTGTCCCAAGTCTCGCTGAGCGACTTGAATGACGGACGCCTCGAACGAGTCGTGTCTAAAACGGGCGTGAATACGCTCGGCCGCCATTTTGAATGAGTGAGTGAAGAAGTTACCTCCCACGGCGTCGTCGCTGTTCGGCTTGGCGGTGACGCCTACGATCAAAGCGAGGGAGTCATCGTCCGCAGACGGCCCGATGACGACGAGCGGGCGTAACCTCTTTTTGGTCACACGAAGTCCGTCTTGAATGAATAACGCGAGCTTTAATAATGACAGTGGGTGAATGAACAGCTTCACATCGGCGGGTGAACCGTGATCGAGAAGCGAAAAGCACCGCAAACTCCCGGTCGTGCGAACGTGCGCAGAAGACGCCAGCGCGACGCCTCCTTGACGCATGATAGCTTGCTGTAAACGAATGGCGTGCGAAATACCAGCTTCCATCTCGTCCCAGTTCCCTAAAGATAATGACTGCGACGCTCGCCAGAAGTTGTCCGCCGGCGTCTTTTCCTCTTCTCTGTCTAGCAATCCCTCGAGCAAAGCAGTCGCTCCGTACACGACGTCCGCGGCGCACACTCGAAGCGCGTAGCCGTGACTGTACTGAAACGACCAAAACTTGGAGTTCTCCAATCCGTGTGAGGCGCCGTATTCCGCCAGACGTTCCTCGAACTGCTTCATTTGCGCCGGCGACATGTGTGAGTACTTCTGTTTCGCAACGTTGAGCGGAATACCGACGTGGGCAAACAACGAATTGAGGTTCGCTCGTCCTCGCTCGGTCCACGTCTGCAATGCAGTGGCTACGTAATTGCTATGAAGCATCGATTCATACAGCGTCCAGTGACGCAACAACATGAACCGAAACTCTTCGTTGTACTGCAAACGTCGATCGTCGAACGCCTTCACGATGGTACCATCTTCTAAAGACCGCGTACCCGGCGCGTCCGCGTTCGCCATGGCGCTCACACGAGAGGCTAACTCCATGACGCACGAGGTGTACGTCTCGTGCGACGAACGTTGATGCAAGTATTGATCCGTCATCGACACCACACCCAGCCAAAGCGGTAAATAATTCTCCAGTCTATCCTTGTTCATCTTATACGCTATGTCATACATTATCATGCCAGTCGACCGTCCGTAGAATGAACCGCGAGCGTAATACGCGGCGCGTTCGCGCTGCCTCTCCGCTCTCTTCAACCGCCGAGTCCTGGGAGACATGCCCCCCGCTTCCTCGTCATCGTCGTCATCGTCGTCATCGCTATCGCTCTCCTCCGAATCTGGCTCCGGAAACGTCTCCTCGCCCTCCTTGTCGTCTCTCATAACTAACACGTCCTGATTCCCCGGGTTCACATTCTCCAAATCCAACGGTCTGTGCGAATCAAACACGTACGCCCTCGCGCCCTCGCGCAGCCCCAACACCGACTTCACATCCTCCGTCCCTCCGCAATTGATGAGCACGATGGCGCGTTGCTGACCGTCGTCCGGGATCTCCCCGCCTAATCGCTGCAATTCACCGTACCCACTCACCGGGAACACCGAGTACGCGACGTTATCGCTCCGAAGCATGAGCTTGAGCACTCGAAACGCGCACAACGAGTCCACATCCGCCGTGGAAACGTAGATGAGCACCGGACAATTCGCGCCTTCGTCTCGAATCGACGCGTACGCGTAATCTATTCGCAAGCGAAAGGTTGCGCACGCGCAGGGTCGTCAGTCGTCGTCATTCTCATCGTCACCGTTCGCTGACTTTCAAATTCGGCACCGACGCGATCGGACGCGGACGCGCGCGCGGTCGTCCTCGGGCGCGACGAGCGACGACACATCACGTACGGAAGTTACTCGCGCCGACGATCATGGCGCGCGCGGGTGCGACGCGGCCGGAGAGACGCGCGCGTCGCTGTGACGTGATCGGAGACAGCTCACCGCTTTTTAAATGAAAATGTGTATTCCGGGACGACGAAGACTAACGAGCGAGCCGCGAAGGGACGAAGCGAGGCGACGACATCTTTCCGACGTGGTGGTGTTGATAAAAACACCCTTGAAACCGATGAAACCAAACGTCTTTTCTCTTCTTGTGACCCGCTTTCTCGGGTCGGACCCGGTTCGCGCTCGCCGCGGTAGTGATGAGTACCGCGCGCGAACGCGACGCCATATCCTCGCCTCAAAAACGCAGCAACGAAAACAAACAAAAAACACGAGTGCGTGCATGGTCAGGGGGTCAGTCATCAACGACTAATACAGTGATGAAACATTGGGGGGGGGGATCTGCATGCGCGGAGTCCTTCGTGGTATCGGAGTTTGAGGGAAATCAGGGAAACTAATCCATAGCGTGCAGCCGCGTTTAGCGGAAGTTGAACCTGCGAAGAACGGATGAATCGTTGGAATCACGCACCTTTTTGGTCTTCTCCGCAGCGTTATCGAAGCACCTCCAGAAACGCAAAGTCTCGTCCGCCGCCGCGGACACCACCGTGGTCCCATCCGGAGACTGCGCCATGTGAAGGACTCGCGCTTGGTGACCAGTCATCTCAGCCATCTTCGTCATCGTGGGATACTTCCACAAACACAATTGGTTTTGGCTGTACCCGTGCGACGACAAAAGCTCCCGTTCGTGCGTGTTCCACTGCAACGCGCACACTTGCGAGTGCGTGTCCACAGAGTTGAGCATCGCGCCCGTGTTGGTGTTCCAAAACTTGATGCAACGGTCGGCGGTACCGCCGCCCGACGCGAGCAAGTTGGACTGGAACGGACACCACGCGAGAGCCTTGACGGCGGCTTGATGCGCATCTAATCTGTGCAACGCTTGTTGGTTGCCGATGGAGCTCGCGTCAAAGATGTGCAACAAGTTGTCGTTACCACCAGACGCGAGCTGGTTGCCACTCGGACTCCACTTTAACCCGCACACCTCTTGCTGGTGAACCTGGAGCGTCGAGGTGCAGTGCTCGCGAATGCGGACGTCGTGCACCATGATGCTGTTATCACGGCTTCCAGTCGCAAGCTGCGAACCGTTCCACGAGATCGCACCCACCCGCGCGGCGTGACCACGCAACGTACGCACCTTCTTGCACTGAGACGCGTCCCAAATTTGAACCTCCGCGCTATTCGTACCGACGGCGACGTGTCGTCCATCCGCGCCCCAGCTGACGGAGGTGATGTAATCGTCTTCATCCGCCGGGTTCGTCTGGCACAACTGATTGATCGCCCCGGTGTCCGCGTTCCACGTGTACACGGTGCATCCCAACGCCACCGCCACTTGGTTCGACGCCCCCCAGTCGAGCAGGTTCAAATAATAGTCATCGACCAACTCTGGCGCGTCCAAGATGCGCTCGGGCGCCGAGGGAATTTGACGAAACGTCTTCTTCGCCTTGACGCCCGCCGAGTTGCTCGTGTAGACACCGCGCGCCGAGTTCTCCATCCCACTCGGCGGCGCCGGCGCCTTTGACTTGAACGCGAGAATCTTCGCGGCGTCGCTCCCATTCTCCGTGACGTGGAAGTTATCCGCGAGACTCTTCTTATAGGCTTCCTTCGCCGGAGACTTCAACTCCGTCGTCGACGTCTCCCCCTCGCCGTCCCGACCCTCCTGGGACAAGTTGTACTGCGCCACGTCCAAGTCCAGCGCGCTTCTGCTCGGGATGAACCGATCAACCACCTGCGTCGCGTCGCGTCGAGTACAGTCGCGCGTCAGTCGTCGAGAGTCGCCGATACCGGTCGTCCTCCTCTCCACCACCACACTCGTGTCGATGTTTCCGTGATTCCCCCGAGACGAATGTACGCGCGCCTCACGCCCGCGTCTCGCGCGACGCGTCTCGCGCGCGACGCCACTCGACGCATCGAAATTATTTTCCCGCACTGCGCGCGCGCGATCGCGCGTGTGCGCGTCGCCTCGCGCGTCGCCTCGCGTCGCATCAACACGCACCTGCGCGCGACTCGGCGTCGCGACGCGATGATGATGATGATCGAACGGGTCCACCGTCGCGCGTCGCGCCGGACTCAGCATGGCGATGGATGATGTGTGATGTGTGTTTCGTTCGAGTGCGTCAAACACCGCGATGATTTCCGCGCGTCGTCGAGTGCGGCGTCGGTGTCGTGGAGGTGATCGACCGTCGTGTCGATTCGTGCCGTCACGGATGTCCATGGGTTTCTTGAGTCACGACCGGTCGATGAGTCCCATTCTGTCCTTGTGGGACACTTCGTTCCCCTCGGGGCGCTCGACAGCGTCTCGCGCGCGACCGGGCGGACGCGCGTCGTCGTCGTTCGCGATGCTCGCGCGAGGTGGTGGTGGCGTCGTCGTCGTCGCGTCGTCGGTCGCGTCGGTCCGCGTCGCCTCGTCGGCGCGCTCGTCGGCGTCGGCGCGCGCGCGAGGTGGATTCGGGCGTGGCGGCGGTGCCGCGCGCGGACGACGCGCGACGCGTCGCGCGACGGAGGATGAACGCGACGACGGCGACGATGAGACCGCGGCGATGGACTCGAGACGCGCGATGCGACGCGCGAGACGCGAGCGCGCCGAGTCGAGACGAGGTGGTGGCGGACGCGGCGACGGCGACGAGGAGATGAGCGCGGCGGAGAAGGCGGAGGCGCGCGAGAGCGCCGAGCGGTGGATGAAGATATTAAAGGAGGAATCGGTGAGGGATCCCGAGATCGCGTCCCTGCTCGAGAGCGCGAACGGGGATCCCGAGGCGGTGGAGGCGAAGATTCGGGAGCGGTTCGAGACGAAGAAGGAGAAGATTTATCAAGAGCGAAGCGGGTCGACGGTGCCGACGTTGGTGACGTTTCGAGAGGTGAATCCGTTTAGTTGTTGGATATGGATCGAGTCGCACAACGCGATCGCGGAGATGGAGAGGCCGTTGTTGGAGGAGGTGTTCAAGGCGTGGTTTGTTTTGGGTAAATTGGGTGGATTTAACGCCTACAACATGCAGGCGTCGGAGACGTACGACGCCGTGTCCTTTATGGATTATTCCATGGAACAGGCGCACGATTTCAGCACGGACACGTCGTCGAGAACGTTTCACGAGATGTCCGAGCTCGAGTACAAGGCGGAGTGGGCGCGGGTGTGGGTGGACATGGGCACGGCTGACGAGATGGCGTTCGACGTGTTGGTCAACTCGTTGATTCAGTTTTCACGCGAATATTTTGGTCTCAAGCAAATCATCGTCGGCGGCGAAAACGAGGACTGGACGACCGAAGGGAGCGAATACGGGAACGTCGATTTAATGATCGACGAGACGTTCGGTCGCGGTCCTCGCGGACAAACGGGTGGGATGTCGAGATGAACGATTCGCCGAAGACGCTTGACGCTTGTACAATTCTGGATGTAATCGGTATTCGTTTAAAATTTCTATTTGCTGCGCGGTAAGTATTGTACGCGTGCGATCTGATACGTTTCCCCTCGCACGCACACAGAATTCGCACCCCACTGAATCTCGTCCCAGCGCAAGTCATCGATCGACGTGTCGACGTGCGTCTTCGGGAGCGGCACGCCGACTTCGCGCGTCGCGTCGAGAGGCAGCGGCTTCTTGCTCAGCGCCCACCTGAACCTATCTTCGTCTCCGCTCTTGCTGGACACACGACTCAACTCGTATCGCTTGCGCTGCGTTTCGAGATACAAAACATCGCGACGAAGGCGAGCGCACGTCCACTGAGATCTCTTGAACCCCTGGTCGGCGACGAGACTCACGCTGTACTTCATCCACGGCTCGTTGCACAGGTTGTATTGAATCGTCACCTCACGAATCAAACCCTTCTTCCCAGCCGCGCTCGACGTTGTGTGTCTCGTTTGAATGACGTGCTCCTTCTCGATCGGGAAAAACGTCGGCGACACCTTTCGCTTGCTAGTGTTCGTCAATTCAATCTCCACGCCCGCCGTCGTCACGGCGCGCGCGCTCTCGACGACAAATCCACAGCCATCCCGAACGCTACCCCACGATCGAGAGCGAATACCGTTTCGACTCGTCGACGGGTACCCATCCTCGGGATGCGGCGTCGCGCGGACGACGGCGTGCACCGTCTCGAGATTGGGTGGCACCGTTCCGTTCGGTCTGTAATATCCCACGTGCGTCAACACGGCGACGAGATCGGAATCAGCCGTGTACACATCTGTGCCCCATAAATGTCGAGAACGAAGTCGCGTATTCGCGCTTGACGTTGCCTCCGCCGGAATGGACACGTCGAGCACGCCATCGTTCAACTTTAAGTGCTCGGCGAGCGACTCTCCCTGGCGATAGTTCACCTTGGTGGCGTTCTCCGTCGCCGCCTTTTCCGCAGCCGCCTTCGCCCCGTTCCCACCGTTGTTCGTCTTGGCCTGCGCCCCGCTCGCACCCACCGACGGTTTCACGCTCGCTTTCTCGACGCCGACATCGTTTCCACCACCCGAGTTTCTCGTTCTCGCGCTTCGTCTCGAACGGTTGGCGTTTCCCTACGCGTCGAGTTACGAACGTCTCCGCCGTCAGTCTCCCCTCCCCACCGCGCGCATCGTCCTCGCGTCCACCTCTATCGATCCTTTGGGTACACATCCACCGCGCGCGCGTCGTCTCGCCTCGCGCGATCGCGTCTCGTCGCCTCCTCCCGTCTCGTCGGCGCGTCCGCCTTGCAAACCTCAGCCACCGGGCGTCGCGCCAATGCTCCGTCGACGATCGGCCCTCCCGACGCGCGCACGTCCGTCGTCGACCGCACGAACGCGCGATGAACGCACGAGACGCGCGTCGCCGCATCCATCCATTCGCGCGATCGCGCCCGTCGCGATCGAGCGCGTTGCGTTGCGTCGCGATGCGCGTCGAGTCGCACCTCCGAATCCTCGATGGCGATCGACGATGTCCCCGCGTTCGTCGTCGCGTTCGTCGCGTTCGCGGCGCCTCTCGCGCGCTTGGCGTCGCCGCTCGCGCCGGCATCTTCGCTCGTGCGTCGTTTCTTCGCGCTCATGACTCGGAGACCGCGCGCGGGGCGGCGTGTGACGGTCGTGGGTGTGCAATCCGAGCGGTCGGTCGTTCAAAGGGTTTGGGGAGGCGGCGCGCGGGATTTTTTCGACGGACGCGTCGGTTCGTTTGTTACAGAGGGGTGGGTGGCTAGGAGGCGATGTTCGTCGCGGTTTATCGGATCAGGCGAGATCGGTGACGGTGAATCGCGAAAAGGCGGTGGGCGCGGCGTCGGCGGGCGTCGGCGGCGCGTCGGCGGCGTCGCGGCCCAAACCGGTGAAGTGTTCGGTGAGGTTGTTGGTGGCGGGTGGACGAGGGAGGTCGGTGGAGGGTGAGGGTGCGTCTGGGTCGGTAGCGTTCGGAAAACACTTGGACGCGCACCTCTGACGCCCGCGTTCGCTCGGAAGCGATTGACACGCGTGGACGGAGTCGAACGCGCGGCAGCGTTGACAAAAGCCGGCGTTTTGAAAGTTGAAGTTGCAAAACGTCGGTGTGCCCGAATCAGGATCCTTCGGGCACGTTTTGTGTCCACTGGGCGCGCGATCGCCGCACAGGCGATGGTTTTGCTCGACGCGAGCCGATCGGACGCACTTGCTCGCCGCGCGGTCATACACGCACTTGGGCGCGAGCGTCCCGCACGCCTCGGGGCGATTGCTGAACAAACCGCAGTCTCGATCGACGATGCACGTGCCGTTCAAGGTGTGCGCATCTGTGATATTGGTGTCTGCACCTATGTACACCACCTCGCCCGAGATGTACATCGTGTCGGGGACGTGGTGCATGCACGGAACCTCCTCTGCCACGCTCACGCCCGGCTTGCGTTGACACGTCGCCTTTGGTTTCGCCGCGCACGCCTTCGTCGCCTCGTCGAAATCGAAACACACGCCTTCATTCCACTCGCACTTGGCCGCCGCCGTCGTGCACATGGCGGCGTCCTTGTACCGAGAACATCTGTACGTCGCATAGTTGCACGCGCCCTTCTCGGCGTCAAACGAACACATGTCCCCTTGCATCGCGCACCCCTCCGGACTCTGGAACGTCCCGCAATCGACCACGCACGACGCTCCCGTCCACGCGCATCCGTACTCATCTCTCGCCGCGGTGCACGCCGACGCCGCGCGTTTCTCCGCGCATGCGTTCGCCAGCAACGTCGCGAACCGCGTCGGCGTGTAGTCGTGTCTAGTTTCTAAGCTCAACGGTGACGGTGGCGTCGGCGGTCGCGGCGGCGGCGGTGGAGAATGTGGTGGCGGCGACGCCACCGTCTCCGTCTTCCCACCGCTGTTCAGAGAGAGCAGCGTCTTCGGCTCGTCCTTCACCGGCTCCAAAATCTCCCCCCACGACACCTTGAGCGGCGGACTCGGCGGCGCCGGCGCGCCGCTCGACGTCTCGTTCGCCGACGTACTGTTGTTATTCACGGAATTCTCCGCACCCGCATCGCTCTCCGTCGTCTCGCTCGTCGACGCGTCCTTCTCGTCGCGCGCTCTCGCCGCGGCTGTCAAACGCATCGTTTCCGCGCTCGCGCTCGCCGGCGTCGCCGCCTCCGGTCGCGGCACCGCCGTCGCCGTCGGTTCCACCGCGTACAACACCGCCCCCACGAGCGTGCCGAGCACCAGGGCGACGGCGATCACCGAGTACCCGCGTCGTCGCGGCCAGCGCGAGTAGGATGCGCGGGGTGTTGCGTCGTTCGGCGCATCCGCGTTCGACGGCGCCGCGCTCGCGAAGGAGACGACGTCGTCGACCGCCGCGGAGGCGAAAGATCCGCGCGCGCTCGACGTCGCGCCCGCGTCCGCCCTGAGCGGCGTGCGCTCGCTCGACATGACGCCGCGCGGTCGAATGAGGATGCGATCGCGTTTAGTGTTGTCGAGGGCGCCGAGGCGGACGGCGAAGGGAGGAGGCGGGTGCGGTTTTTACTACAAAGCGACGGACGATGCGCACGCGCGTGATCTCGGCGTGGACGCCGTGACGTCGAAGAGAACGCGGCGCATGTATCTGTCGGTGAGTTCGGGACCGAAGGCGCGTTCGAGGGCGCGGCGGGTCTTGACGTTTTCGAGTTGGCGGTCGCAAAAGCGCGTCTGCGCGACGAGCGCCGAGTCGTCTTCGACGGGAAGACGGAGCGCGGTGGAGGATGCGAGCTCGCAGTGCGCGTCGTGAAGTGTGAAGGCGTACTCGAAGAAGGCGTCGACCTCGGATTGGGCGTCGTCGCCGGCTTTGGGGCCGACGCACAGACACAGCGGGCCAAGAATAGCGCGACCCCAGTCTGGAAGCTCGCGCTGAACGAGTCCGCGCTCGAGCGCGCGCTCGAGTTCGGGCGTTAGCGCATCCTCGTATATTTTCGGAAGCGATAAATCGTCCGTCACCGGCGCCACGTCCGCGATGCACAGGGACACGCGTCCGCCGAATCCGACGACGTCCGCCGCGAACACCGGCGCCGCGCGCTCCGCCCAAGGATACATCACCACGTGCAACACCTCAAATCCACCATCGCCCCACGCCAACTCGCAGTGCATCTTACGAAACGTCTCGTTCTCGTACACCGCGTTCTCCACGCGCAGATTCGCCTCGGCGCCCTCGCGCGGTCGCAGAGACGCGAGCTCGGGCTCGAGACTCGCGTTCGGCGTCGCCCCCATCGCCTCCCACCGCGCGACGAACGCCTCCGCCGCGCGTCGCGTCGTCCCCATGGGTGCCTCCTCGCTCCCGCGCCACGTCGCGTCTCCGCGCGGAGACGCCGTCGCGCGTGGAGACGTCCCGGAAGACGACGCGCCCGCGCGCCCTCCGTCTCTTCCGACGCGCAACGACGTTCCGCCAGCGCGCGCGCGCGGGTTCGCGCGCGCGACGGCGAACCCATCGCGCATCGTGCTCTGTCTCGTCGTCCTCGTCGGCGTCGTCGTCGACGCCGTCGACGCGGACATCGCGCGCGCCGTCGTCCCCATGAAACGACGGACGAAAAGTGACGAACGGCAGATGTCGGCGTCTCGCTTCGTCGCGCGCGCGCTCGCGGTGAGACGGCGAGACGAGCTCGCGCTCGCGCGCCGCCGCGTCCATCGCGTCGATGTCTTCGCGCGCGCGCGACGCGCGCGCGACGACGCCGACTTTCCGAGACGAATGCGTCCCGAGACGGCGCTGGACGACCCACCGCGCCGCGAGTCGCGTCGACACGCGCGCGCCGCGGACGCGCACGCGAGCGCGCTGGCGAGAGGAATAGAGGAGGATCGCGCGCGCGAGCGCGCGGTTCGCGGGACGTGCGCGCGGTGCGGGATGGACCACGTCATGGCGCGGACGGCGGAGGCGGAGGCGGAGGCGCGCGCGGTGGCGACGGCGATTCGAGCGTCGGGAAGGATCGATTACGACGCCGAGGAGGGCGACGAGAGGTTCTCGGCCGATCGTTTGGACGCACCCGACGGTGGGAAGATGATCGGCGCGCTCGTGGGGGTGGATGGGCGCACCGGCGAGCGAGTGACGCTGAAGGCGTTTAGCGGACAGTTGTACGGAGAGTGGCGTGTGGAGGGATGGGCGCCGCCGGTGGGGACGCTGACGCACGACACGGAGACGTACGAGATGGAACACGCGAAGATTAAGGCGCTGAGCGAAGCGATCGGGAGGATGGAGGTGGAGGAGAAGATGGTGAGAGCGGAGGTGCGAGAGAAGACGTCGGCGAGCGAGCAGTCCTTGCGAGATGTCGGCGAGGAGGCGAAGCGGGCGAGAGAGGCGCGACGACGCGCGCGAGAAGAGGGTGCGGGCGATGAGGAGCTGCGGGTTTTAGAGGAAGAGAGTCGAGCGTCGAAGCGAATGATGGCGGAGATGAAGCGCGCGAGAGATGCGGCCGTGGCGCCGAAACTCGAACTTTTAGCTCAATTGCGTGCACGCGTTCAGGAAATGAAAACCGAGCGCAAGGCGCTGTCGCATGCGCTTCAGGATGAAATATGGGATAGTTATCGGCTTCCGAGTTTGGCGGGAGACGTGCGTCCTCTTCGAGAGGTGTTCCATCCGCCGGTGCCGGCGTTGCCTTGCGGATGCGCCGACTGTTGCGCGCCGAAATTATTAAATTGGGCGCACGTGCGAGGCGTCAAGCCCATCTCCATCGCAGAGATGTGGATTGGTGCGCCCCGTCCTCGCGATTTTCGCGTTCCGGGCGTCTTCTACGGGGCGTGCAGGGACAAATGCGTGCCCATCATGGCCCACATGTTATGTCCCGCCGAGCAGTCGTAGTCGCGATCACAGCCACGCGTCGCGCTCTCGCGATCGTCCGTCGCCGTCGGTGTTAGTAATCGATATTTAGTGTAGCTCTACGTTCGTCGTCGTCGCGTCCATCGTTTCCGAACGTTTTCGCGTGCGATTTGAAATTGAGCCTCGACGCGTCGTTGCGCCAACACCCCGCGGATGATCCGTCGGCGCTTCAGAGTCGGCCGCGCGCGCGATGGAGCGCGCGACGCGCGTGGGCGGCTCACGCGAGGAACTCGGAGGGCCTTCGCACGAGCCGGACGCGATAAAGCGCGCGAGCTCGATGTCGTCCTCGCAGCAGCGCACCGTCGCCGAACTTAAAGACCAACTCGGCTGGTCGACGTACCAGTGGCGTCTCTTCGTCGTCACCGGTCTATGCATCATGGCCGAGAGTATCGAAGTGAGTCTGTTGAGTTTTCTCACCATAGAGTGTCAGAAAGAGTGGGCGCTGACGGACGTGCAGGCCGATCACATCGCCGGGAGCGTGTTCGTGGGAGAAATCTTTGGGTGCGTCTTGTTCGGCATATTCGCCGACGTCTACGGACGCAAACCGGCGTTCGCGCTCGGTGTCTTTCTAGTCGCGGCGTTTGGCGTCGCGTCCGCGTTCAGTCAGAGCGTGGACGAATTGATTTTATACAGGTTCGGGTGCGGCCTCGGTATTGGCGGTTTCAGTGTCCCGTACGACTTGCTCTGCGAGTTTTGTCCCAACGCGAGTCGAGGCGTGGTGATGATGTCGCTGTGGATCTGGTGGACGTTTGGATCGTTTATGGTGGTGCAACTCGCGGCGAACACGGTGGGGACGAGCGGTTGGCGGGCGCTCACGCTGTATTGCGCCGTCCCGCCTGTGCTGAGCACGCTCGGACTGTTTTGGGTGGACGAGAGCCCGAATTGGTTGGTGATTAAAAGTCGTCGACAAGAGGCGGAGAAAATCTTCCAAAAGGCAGCGACGCTCAATGGGGTAGACTTGGGTGAGATTGAGTTGGAGGAGGAGGAGCATGCGTCGTTGGATATGAGAATCTTGTTCACGGGCGGCAACGGGCTCCGAACCATGAGCCTCTGGATTTGTAGTTTTGCGCAGACGTTTGTTTACTACGGCGTGGTGCTGTATTTACCGCGCGCCTTCGTCGTGCTCGTGAGTCACACGGATGCGGACGTGTCAGCGACGACGGAGGAGACGTCGGGGTCGTACCCGTATTGGGCGCTCTTTGCGTCGTGCGGAGGCGAGCTAACGGCGAATTTACTCTGTCTGATTCTTGTGCAGAATTTCAGTCGTTCAAAAGTCATGTCGACATTTTTCGCCGGCTTCGCGGTCACATTTCCTGTTATCATCACTGATGTCCCGGACGTGGTGATGGTTCTGTTTGCTATGCTCGCTCGTCTGTGCGCGACGACGGCTGGAAATTTAACGTGGCTTGTCACTCCCGAGGCGTATCCGACGCAAGTGCGTGCCACCGGTCATAGCTGGGCAAATATGATGGCGAGACTCGGCGCGGTCGTGACGACGTATTGGGCGTCGTACCCTGATACGCACGCCGTGTTCACGGGTTACTCCTTGGTCGCCGTGGCGGGATCCATCGCGGCGTTCCTTCTTCCTCCCGGCGTCATGCCGGGCAGTAGTCCGTTCGACGCGCTCGACCGCGCAGGGCGCGTCGTTCCTAAACAATTATAGTCATCGCTGTAGCACGATTAGTATTAATCAAAACAAATAGTCACTAAATCACAACAAATCGATCATCAACGCCTCTTGTTTATGAGTCAATCCAGCCTCTTTGATGGTGCCCGCATCTTCGCTCTCGATGACGCGTCGCGGGTGCTGCGCCACGAGTCTGTACGAGCCAGGTTCGACCGCCAAGCGCGATGAATCCGCGTGAAGCTTTTCGTAACCATCTATGAATAAGAACAGCGCGCGCGCGCTGTGAGACGAGAGGAATCGCCGCATGACGCGCGATCCATCGGGAAGTCTGAACGCGATGTTCACCACGCCATCCTCGTCAGCGGCGGGCTCGTTTGGCAGCGCCTCCGCAGCGTCGGACGCCAATTTCGCGCGCGCCGCCTCCTCCGCTTCCCGCGCCGCCTTCTCCTTCGCCTCCGCCTCTGCCTTTTCCGCCTCTACCATCGCGCGGGCGATCTGCTCGGCGCGCGCGCGCGCCTCCTTCTCTTGATCCGCGCGCAACGATTCTTGGTACGCGCGATCGGTTTCGTCGGCGATGCTCCGCGCGTTCAAAACGCGCGCTGGTACCGGCGCGCTCGTCCCGTAATCCGTAACTCTATTATCTGGTGGTATGTACGCCACCCCCAACATCGCCGCCTCCAACATTTTCGCCTCCTCGCGATCGATTCCCTCCGGCAAGTCGAAGTCGCCTCCGCCGACGCCGACGCCCGGCGCAAACGTCGCCGTTCCCGCGAACCCAATCCTGTCTCGCGTCGACCGCCCCTCGCGCCGCTCGCGCTCAGCGATGATGTCTCGCATCATTCTCGCGTTCACCTCGTCCTCATCCTCGTCCTCCTCACCGAGTAAATCGATGGGCGAATCCGACCCGTCGGCGCGCCAGTCCTCGTCGTCCGAGTCGCTGATCATCATCGCGTCGTCCGACTCATCCCCGTCTCCGCCTCGTCCGCATCGCGCCGCACCGGCGTCTCGGCCCGTCGTCCCGCGTCGCTCGCGCGCGCCGGCGTCCGCGTCGTCACCCTGCGCACCGACGTCAACGCCGTCGCGCTCCACCGCCGCCGAGACGCGCGCGTCCAAGGTCCCGTTGAAAAACGCATCCACCGCCGCGTCCACGTCGTCGTTACACGCCTGTCACCGCGAGAAAGAGCCACGTATATCGTGCGTCGTCAGTTGGCGTCTTCGCGCGCGATCGCGCGCGCGTCCTCGCGACGTCGTTCGAAGAAACGCTCGCGAACACAGTCTCGACCAACATCTCTCCCTCACGCGTCGCTCTCGTCGCTCGCACCCGCAACGCGCGCGCGGCGAATCCCGCGTCGCATCCCGTGACGCTCGCGAACGTCGCGATGCGCTCGTCCGCCATGTCGCGACGACCGCGCGCCGACGACGAATGACGTCGCGGGTGACTTGAATCACATCGACACTCATCGTCGCGCACATTCGTCGCGATGGACGCGCGCGCGAGGCTTCGTCGCCCGCGCGCGACGACGGAGACGACGTGCGAACGACTCGCCGTCGATGACGCGCTCGAGCGACGATTGCGCGCGATGGAACACGCGGTGGAGAAGGCGGATCAGCGAACGTCCACCTTGGCCAAACTCATCAAATGCGCGAAAGATTCCGAGGATGAACAGCGCGAGGCGATGCGAGAGACGATCGAACGGTTGCGACAGAGCGTGGAGAACGCGCGTCGAGAGCGCGATGCGGTGGAGGCGTCGAGGGAGGAGGAGACGCGCGCGCGAGAGGTGCGGGAGTTGATGGCGGCAACGGCGAGCGCGAAGACGCGCGCGGGCGACGACGACGCGTCGGCCGAGCGAGAGGCGTTCGAGCGGCGAATGGACGCGCGCGTGGAGAAGATGATGACGATGCTCGAGGCGAGCGCGCGATCTGCGAGCGGTGGGGGTGAGGTGGCGGCGTTGAGAGAAGAACTGCGACTGGAGCGAGAGGCGAGGCGAAACGAAACCGAGGCGTTGGCGGTGAGAGTGGACGCGTTGAGTCGCGCGTTGGCGAACGCAGAGGCCAAGCTGGGGCGCGCGCGTGGGTACGAGCGCGCGAGCGACGCGCGGAGGTCGTATTCGAACGGTGCGGCGCGGGCTCGCGACCACGGCGGGTCGCGGCGCGGCGTCGGCGGTTGGAACGATGATGAAGACGACGACGGCAGAGAGGACGAAGACGAGGAGGACGAGAGCGACGAGGATGATCCAAACGCGTCGTCGAAACGATCGCGTGAGAACGCGAGACCGGAATTGGAGGCGCGTCGACGGCGTCTACGAGCTCTGTACCGCGAGTTGCAGACGCTTTCTTTTTAATGTATGGACGAGGCGACGAAAAGTCAACATTTGACCGGCGCGGTTTGACTTTTCGCGAGCGTGTGTCACTGCGCGTTGCGCGACGCGCATCGCGCGCATTCACGCGTGGCATTAAACTCGGCCACTCGAAGATCGCGTCGAAGGCCACGTCGCGTGCGCGCATTCACACGTGGTGAAGAAGGATGCGAGGCGGAAACGTGCACACTCCGCGTCCTTCATCTTCGACGTCCGATGACTCGTTGTACGTGCGCGTGCCGACGTCTCGGCTTCGTCGAACCGGGCAAGACGTACGCGGATCGTTACAGAGTCCATCGGGCCAGACGGCCAAGTTACTCGTCGCCGTGCGCACGCGGCCGGCTGAGGTGGCGTCCGAGAGCCACGCGAGAGGAGAGCGCGGCGAGCAAAACGCGCCGTCCGCGTCGACGCCGAAAGTGCGCGCGAGGTACTCGACGAGCAGCACCGCGACGTCCGTGCGATCGTCGCTGAACGTGCGTCGAATGAAGAGCATTTTGCGCGTCGTGAATCGAGACACAATCGTGGTCATGGATCCGGACGAGGAAAAGGCGTACTTGGACCAAGTCCAGCGACGCAGTAAAGCGAGACGGTACACGTTTGACGTAGCGTTCAACGAACTGGCGACGAACGCGGACGTGTACGAAGCGACGGGGCGCGGTCTGATATCGGGCGTCGTCAACGGTATGAACTCGACGGTGTTCGCGTACGGCGCGACTGGATCGGGCAAGACGCACACGATGATAGGCAACTACGACGAGCCCGGGATGATGTTCCTTTCGCTCATCGATATTTTCGCCGAAATCAAATCGTTACGAGACGATTACGAGTTTGAAGTCACGTGTTCGTATTTGGAGGTGTACAACGAGCTCATATACGATTTACTCATCGTCGATTCGCCGCCTCTCGAGTTGCGCGAAGATCCGGAGCGCGGACCGGTGCCGATGGGACTGACTCGCATCAAAGTGAAAGGTCCGGATGACATCACCAAGCTTTTGCACGAAGGAAACGAACGGAGAAGCATCGATTACACCGAAGCAAACGCGACGTCGAGTCGTTCGCACGCCGTACTGGAGATTAGCGTGAAGCGTTGGGAAAAGTCTATGAACAGCAAAGACAAACACGTCTTGTGCGGTAAACTTTCGCTGGTGGATCTGGCGGGAAGCGAGCGCGCCGCGGATACGCAGAACAGCGGGCAGAAACTTCGGGACGGGGCAAACATCAACAAGAGTTTGCTCGCGCTGGCCAACTGCATAAACGCGTTGGGAAGGCACGGGAACTCCAAAGCAAAGGGGCGCATGTACATTCCATATCGCAACTCAAAGTTGACTCGACTGTTGAAGGATGGATTATCCGGGAATTCGCGTACCGCTATGATCGCGACCGTGAGCGCGTCGGGCGAGCAGTACAATCACACCATCAACACGCTCAAGTACGCCAATCGAGCCAAGGAGATTAAGACGAACGTCGCGCAGAACGTCGTAATTGCGCGCGAACGTCATCACATCGGCGATTATCAACACGTGATTGACGATTTGCAATCCAAAGTTGCGAGCTTGACGACTCAACTCGCGAACAAGGAGGAGAACGAACCTCACACGAGTCAACCCTCGGCCGCGTCCGGAAATTCGTTTTCAGAGGCGTGGTTGGATGCACTGAGCGACGACATCAACGAAAACGTCGAGGAGCGCATCAACATTCAAAAGGCGTTGTTCGAGCTCGAGGACATCAACAATCAAAACGTGTACGAGCGTTCGGCTCTGAAGCGTAGGTTGTTACAGGTGACTGATACGAATCCGAGTAACAGCACCGAGAGACGAAGTCTGCGTGGCCGAATCGACGACATCGACGAGACGATTCGCGCAAACGAGGCGCTCGGCGCAAAGTACCGCAAAGACGTAGACGCGAATGAACTCGTGCGCGTGGCCATTCAATCGCGCATCGACGCCGCGATTGCGGAAGGAAAATCAACGAGCTTTCTGCGGATTTTGTCTCAGTACAGGCTCGTGGGAGTGAAAAACATGGAACTCCATTTCCAACTCGCAATTCGGGATCAAATTATTAGCGAGCAACGCGAGATGATTCGGGGACTGTGGGAGGTGATGTCGCACGCGGGATTGAGCAAGGCGATCGTGCAAGACATAGCGTCGCGCGAGGGCATCCGAGTGGATAGCGCTCGTGCGAACATCTCTCTGGGACAAGTCGACGATTCTCACGCTCCGCAAGACGCGCCCATCGCTGGAATTTCCGCGCAAAACGACGAGAAATGGAACCGCGCGCAGCGAGTTGAACCCTCACCTCGACGCGCGCGCGGCAAGTCTCTCGAGCACGCGATCCCTGGAACGGTACCGGCGAGTTCGCTCGCCGTTCGAAGACGCCCGCTCGCGCTCGACGGAGACTTCGGGAAGAGTGGGATGACGTCCCCGGCGAATCGGTCTCGCATTGAACGCGCGCGGCCGCTCAGCGCTCGGAGCGTATCGAGTCATTCGAGCGCGTCGAGGGATTACGTGCGCCCGAACGCGAGAATGAGTCTAAACGACCCGTTAACGTACATCCAACGATCGAGCGCGCGACAAAGCCCGCGGCGACCGCCGAGCGAACCGCGCGGCAGTACGCGTCTCATCGAGGCGCGCGCGTCGCGGCGGCTCAAGCCGCCCTAGTTATTTAGAAGCGCGATGTAAACTAATAAGCAAAACTAGTGAAAATAATGTCTACCATTGTCTTACAAATTAGATTTCGCACTTCTTTTCAGTGCGACGAAGCATGACTCGGAAGACGGGTAAACCTTCGCCGAGTGTCTGCAACTCGCGCTCGCTGGGAACGCCGAGCGGGTTTTCGCTCAGCCAGCCACCGTGGACCCAGGTTGATCGCCACCCGTCGTCCTCCGCGTCAGGGTCTCCCAGAGGTTCGTCCTTAACGGCTTCAGCCTTGGCGCGCGCCGCGTCGACGTCGTGTAATTCCGGGTCCAAGTCGAAACATCCGTCGCAGTAACGCTCAAATTTTTCGCGCATATCCTCAGTCAATTCCTCCACGTCCGACTGCAGGTACACGCGCGTGCCCGGATGCATCTCGCGCGCCAATTGCTCCACCAACCCCTTTTGCACAATTCGTCGCTTCTTGTGCTTGGACTTGAAGTGAGGATCCGGGTGTAAAATCGTCACCAACGCGACCTCGCCTCCGAGCGCGTGATAACTCTTCACCCACTCCCCGATCGACACCGTCGCGTTACACGTCGCGAAGTGAATGTTCCCCACGATGCCTGACGCCTCACCCCACGATAACCCTCGCTCGACGAGCGGTTCCCTGATGTCCACTCCCAACACGTTTCGCTCCGGCTGCCGTTTGGCCAAGAGCAAATCGAACCGGCCGCCCGCGCACCCGATGTCGATCGTCAACGGTTTCATCACGTCCTCGTACACCTCCCGCCACTGCGGCGACGGCGCTTGCACCTGAAACTTGGACGACAGCGGATTGACGTGCTGACGCACGCGCACACCCTTCACCTTTTGCGCCGCCTCGTTGAGCTTCAAGTCGCCGTAGACGCCCTCCGACGTCATGAGCAACCCACCGTGTTTCACCGTGAACGCGCGCTTCCCCGTGACGCCGAGCTCGCGAGCGTTTCTATTCACGTCACGCTTCACGCGCTTCGCATCGTTCGCCTCACCGCTCGTCGTCGTCGCCGCCGTCGTCGTCGCGGGCTCGTCCGCCCCCGAGGCGGCGGCGGCTTTCGTCATGACCACCCCACGCGCGCGCGCGTATCGTTCGAGTCGCGGGTGTGCGCGCGCGATATGTCTCGTCTCCGCGCTCACGCGTCGCACCGCCGGTCCCACGACGACGCGAAGGGTCGTCGCGCTCGCGCGCATCACTGTGACGCCGGCTGGGTCTTCACGCGACGCCACGTCATAATCGCGCGCGCTCGTCGACGCACCGCCATGACGTCGACGCCGACGCCGACGACGCTCGGATGCGCGCGCGCGTGTCGCGCCCGCGCGCCCGCGCGGCGGCCTCGCGCGACGTCGCGCGCGACGACGATGCGTCGTCGCGCGGCCGAAGATGACAAAACGCCACCGCTCACCGAAGCCTCCCTCGCGGACGTCGTCGCCAAGCTCAAGGCGGCCGAGGCGGATCGCGAGCGACTTCGCGCGGAACTCGACGCCAAGACGAGCGCGGAGACGTCGGTGAAATCCGTGGATGAGCTCGCGAGGATGAAACCGTCGACGCGAGGGAAACCGAGAGTGGACGGAGTCGGGAAGCGGGAACAACTCTTCGCGTCGCGAAGCGAGGGCGACGCGTGGTTGCGAGACGGGATGGAATTTTTGGTTCGCGATCAACCGAGCGAGGCGGGGGCGTCGGCTGCGGGGATGACGGAGGAGGAAGAGGCGACGGTGCGGCGACGCGCGATCGTCGGCGCGGCGTTGACGGCGGCGTTCGTGGGATTGAGTCAGATTTCGATCGAAGCGCCGGAACCGAGCAAGCCGTTGTTCTTTTACTTAGTGCCCGTCGTGCGAAGTCGGGAGTTGTTGCGACGGGCGACGGTGTTGGCGGAGGAGGGAAGTTGGGAAGAGTTGAACTCAACGGTGAACCGCGTGACGGGACCGCCCAACGACGTCAAGGAGAATCTATTCAAGGCGGCGGCGTATCTGAGCGGGAGTCAGGAGGCCAAGGCGCGGGAGATCGCGTTCGATTTCCTCGAGTACATGGAAAAGGTGAATTATTCCAAGTACTTTGAAAACATGGGGAGCGTAAACGGGAACAAGGCGGCCGAGTACGCCAAGTTTAGCGCCAAGGCGAGCGTGAGTGCTATCGGAAAGATTGACGAATTCTTGGCGCTCATGGATCGTGAATCCGTGGAGGCGGCGGAGTCTCAAGTCATGGCATTCGAGACGCAAGCTCGCGCGGTGATCGCGGAACCAGAACCGGAACCGGAGGTGGAGACGACGAACCAAACCGCCGAGGTCGAAGACCAAGGTTCCGAATAAGACAAAAAAAGTACTTCGCTCGCGGCATCGCTCTTATAGATTACAAGAATTTCATTTAAATCTCGTGTGATTGATGTTTAAAAGTCATCCTCTTCCGTATCAGAGTCTTCGTTATCTTCGAATCGTAACTTCCATCCCTCGGCGACCAACTGTTTGCGCACGACGATGATGTTCACGCCGTCTTCGTTCGGTACGCCACACGCGGCGAGCGTTTTATCGTCATCGAGTTCCCAACCGTTCCACATACTTTCAAAAATCGCATCGCACCGCGCGCTGGGTCAGTCACCGCGTCTCGAAACGAACGACCGTTTTTCGCGTCGTGTCGCGTCGCCGAAACGCACATCAATTCCCAAGGTTCGACAAACTCCTCCAAACGATGCAACGACGAAACCGGAGGCAGTCCAATCTGCGACATCACTTTCGCTTTCACCTATGCATCGCGTCAAAACCACGCTCCACCATCGACTTTGTCTGTCTCGCACCTGCTTCGCCGTCGTCTTGTCGTGTTCAACCTCCATGTCGAATTCATCCAACGCAAACGTCCGCGTCGCCATCGACGTCTTCCAATACAGGCTCCACTTTTCCTGTTGCAGGCGCGGCTTGATGCACACTCGCATGTCTCCCGCGTCGCGTTCGGGCGCGTCGTCGTCGTCGTCTGACGCCGTAACGCTCGTCGCGTCTCGAAAACATCAAATGTCAACAAAAAAGTGCGAAAAGTGTCCCGACGGTTCCCCGACGGGGACGCGGCGCCACGTGTGGACGCGCGCCATGGCGTCGGACGAGTTGTGGACGACGGTGACGAGGAAAGGTGGACGCGCGATCGGCGCGCGCGCCGAGGCAAAACTCGCGGCGGTGGCGGCGGCGACGAACCTCGGGGATGACGTGCGAGAGGATGAGTCGGCGCTCTCGGCCGAGGCGTTGGCGACGCGCGTGCGGGCGTGCGTGACGAGGATCGAGCGGGCGGTGTCGGACATGAGAGAGGCGACGTTCGTCGACGCGGCGGTGGAGGCGGTGCGCGCGGCGGTGGAGGCGAGGCGAGGGGGGCGACGGGTGACGACGCTGGTATTGGGACTCGGGTCGCCGGCGGCGAGCGCGGCGGCGAGGTGTCAACTCGCGTTCGCGACGATTTTGGTTGAGCGATTGCGCGGGGACATCGACGAGGACGATGCGACGACGACGTCGGACCGTGTAGTGACGCTGAAATCGTACGATCCGTGCTTCACGGTGGTGGATGAAAAGGTGCTGGCGGAGACATACGCGTGCGAGACGTTGACGCGCGAGGCGTGTGACGAGTACGTAAGCGCGTCGACGAGCGAGAAAGACGAGCTCGTGGTGTTTTACATGCCACATTGCGAGGGGCATCTGTATGAATCCGTCGTACGCGCGCGATGGAGCGCGGAGGCGTTGGCTGATTTTATTTGCGTCGGGAACACGTTTGAGACGTATGCGGATCGATGGCGCGCTAAAAACGCAGATCCCGAGAAGAAGCGGCCTTCGCACGTCATCGCAGCGTCGAGCATCGTGAACGCGAATTTAGTCGATCCAGGGGATACGTTCGTCGTGCAGGGGGCGTTCAACGACACGAGCATTCAGACGTTTGACGTGAAGAGAGACGACGAATTGCCAGAGGTTGTTACAGAATAGAATTGCAAAGTGCAAAAGTGCATTGTCACGCGCGCGGTTGTAGAATGATTTAGACGGTATATTTGCTCACCATCTCTTGCGACGTGGACCAGAGTTTGGCCGCGTTCGCCTCGGTTCGCCACTCGAACAGCTTCTCCGGGAAACCGAGTTGCGGCGCCAAAAACTCAGAACCGCTCGGCATGAACCAGTCGCCAGCCTCGATGAGTCGTTCGCGCGTCGCGCCCGGGTATTCGAGCCCGGGATCTAAGAAGAACTTGCCAGTCTCGCGCGCCGCCGCGTCGGACGTCGCGAGCCAGGTGGACGTTCGTCCGCCTTCGTCGGGATTACGAATACCCGCTTGCGCCGCGAGCTTACCGGCAAAACTCTCGCGCTCTCTCTTCAAATCGCGGTTCGTCTGCACCAAGCTCGGTACGGAATAGCGCACCAAGTTCGTGCTCACGATGCCCGGGTGCAAACTGTTCGCCACGATTCCGTTGCGCCCCTCTCTGCGCGCGAATTCGTCGGCGAACAACACGTTTTCAGCCTTGGACGCCCCGTACGCGTACCACGGATCGTACTTGCGTGCGTTCCAGTCTAAGTCGTCTAAATCTAAAGCAAAATCACCAATCATGGAGAGCGAGCTCGACACACTGACGAGGCGACCGTTCGATTCTCGCAACATTGGCGTGAGAGCGTCGGCGAGCAAAAAGTGTCCGAGATGGTTCACTCCGAAATGAAGCTCATGTCCCTGCGCCGTGCGCTCCAACGGCGCCGCCATGATCCCGGCATTACACACCAACGCATCCAACGACAGATCCGATCGATCCATGAACGCGAGCGCGTAATCCCGCACGCTCTTCAGGTCAGTGAGCTCGAGCGGGACGGCGAGCGTCACCACCTTGGCGTTCGCGCCCACCTCCTCTCGCAACTCGAGCGCCGCGCGCTCAGCCTTCTCGACGCTTCGGCACGCCATGACCACAGTCTTCCCTTGCGCCGCGATCTGCTTCGCTGCCGTGTACCCGATGCCGCTGTTGGCGCCGGTGATGAGCACGCACGGCGTCTTGGTCGCGGGCGGCGGAACGACGCCATCGACGTCGTCCTCCGCGCGCGCGCCGTACGCGACGCCGAGCGTCGACAGCAACAGCGCGTCTCGAACGAAGTCGCGTCTCGTGCGAGGCGTCGGACGCGCGGAGGCGTCGTCGCGCGCGCTCGCGCGCACGATGCGTTGGTGACGTCTGCATCGAGAAGTCGCGCGGCGAGCGCCACTGGGCGTGGACGCGCGCGCGGGAGAGTGCGTGGGTGCGGACAGCATGGTGCGAGGAATCCTCGCGTCGATCAACGAGACCGCGTTCGACCGCCGACGTCGGCGTCCGAGGAGTGGCGCGGATAAAGCCCGCGGAGAGTGAGTGAGCACTTTTTCGACGCCGGCGGCGTCACATCGGACGCTCTCGAGAGAACGCACATGTCGTTTGATTACAAAAAGCCTGCCCAACGTAGCCAGCCACGCACTTCGTCGATGTTGGATGCTGCACTGTGCGAAGAATATCCACCACTCCTTCTGCCACCGCCGCTTTGATAGTACGGAGAGTATTCATCGCTGCTTCTACTTCTACCGCCGCGCCTTACTTTCGCGCCTTGCGCCGCGATAACAACCGAGACACACGCTGTGGTTTGAAGGCCTATCGGAGATGTCGGTGCCGCATGTCTGGCACGGACGGCTGCCAAAAGATGCGCGGCCTCCGGCACTTTCGCGCCTTGCGCCGCGATAACAACCGAGACACACGCTGTGGTTTGAAGGCCTATCGGAGATGTCGGTGCCGCATGTCTGGCACGGACGGCTGCCGATATTTGAGGCGCGACCGTCCTCGCCACCGTTTGTTTCCCTGCGATAACAACCGAGACACAAGGTGTGACCGGAATCTCGATCGGAAATGTCCGTCCCGCACGATCGACACGACGGCTCGTCGTCCACGCTCTCCGTGAACCGACGCGGGGCGTTCGCCATGCCTTCCGTGTACTCGACCACCGTCACCTCCACCCCCGCTCGCAAATACGACCCGCCGTCCTGCACCCGCTCCGCGTTACGGCAATAGTTACACTGCCTGCAAATCGGCGCGAGAACAGGACCCCTCCTCGCGATCCACACGTGTCCCCCGACCGTCGCCTGACGCTCGCAGCCCTCGAAGGAACATCGTCCGCGCGAACGCCCGGTGGCGATCTCGGCGTCCTCAATCATCGTGCGTCCGAACATCGGACGCGCGTCCGAGCTCCCATCGGCGTTCCAAGCGCGCGTTCTCTCCTCGAGGACGAACGTGGTACCGGGCTGGGGAGACATCGAGCGCACGGATGCGGTGACGAGTGGTGATCGATCTAGATTCAAGGCACCTCTCGGCGACGGCGAGGACGACGTCCGCGCTCGAAGCGCGTCCCATCGAACGCGCGCACGCGGAGCGGAACTGCGATGAACAGAAATCGAATGATGATTGTATTAAATACTCGCTGTAAATGCGGGGTCGCTCCGCGCCGTGCGCCGGTCGCGTCACTCGGAGGACGTTTACTTGGCGACGTGGTCGCCTTCCTTGCCGCTGCGAGCGTACGAGCCGAGCGCGGCGGCGCCAGCCTTTTCGAGCTCGGCGATGTACAAGTCGCCCATTTCCTTGAGCGGAAGCTCGGACTTGCCTCGGCAGAGTTCGAAGAGCGGCATTTGAAGCGCCGCGGACCAAGAGAAGGACAAGTTCCACGGATCCTTGGCGGACTTGTGCTTGTTGATGGCGTCGAGGCGAGCGGCGGCGTCCTCGAGCGATTGACCACCGGACAAGAAGTTGGCGCTCACCATGGCGGTCGGGAAGCAACGACGGAACACTTGAAGGTTCGCGATGGCGAGCTCGTCGACGGTGTAGTTGGTCTTGCACTTCTTACCCGGGTTGACCATGTTGGACTTGAGCAACGCGCCCTCCATGTACACGCCGTGGTCGAGCATGGACTTGAAGAGCATGCTCTGCACCTTGACGTTCACGCGCACCGCGGTCTCGAGATCGTGATCGCCCTTCAAAGAGATGTCCGGCTCCACGATCGGAACGAGACCCACGTCTTGGCAAATCAACGCGTATCGCGCCAAATCCTTCATGTTCGTCTCGATGGTGAGCTCGCTCGGTTGACCCGCGGCGATGTCGATCTCCAACGGCGAGCGCCACTTAGCGAACTTGCACCCGGCGTCCTTGTACTCTTGCAGGCGCACCGCCAAGGAATCCAATCCTTGCATCACCGTCGCGCCGCTCTGGCCCGGAAGCGCGTACACCTTCAAGTGCGGCTTCACGCCCGGCACGATGCCGAGATCGCTCAACACCTCCGGGAAGAGCTTCCCGTTCGTCGTACTCTTTTGGTACAACGTCTCCGGATCCAAAATGGCCGCGCTCAGGTACTTGTTCGCCCCCGGCGTCTCGAAGAGCATCTGACGGTACGCGCGTCGGTTCTCCTCCGTGTTCACCACGCCCACGTTTTCAAAACGCGAACCAATCGTCCCCGGACCCTCGTCGCACGCGGTGATGCCCTTCCCCGCCTGTCCGATCGCGGCACAGATCGCCTCGAGCTCCGCCTTGCGCTCCGCGCTCAGATGCGCGCCGCCGTGGCACGAGCACGGTCCCCACGATTCGCTTGCGCGCGTTACCAAGCGCGCGCTTCGAGACCCCTCCGCACGTCTCGCGCGTCGTCCATCCACCGCGCGCGTCGCGGATGCGATGGACGCGTTCATCGTCATCGTGTGCGTAGACATGTCGCGCGTCGACGATCGCTCGCGCGCGCGTACTGACGTCGATGTCGTCGACTTATCCACACTTCGGGACACCTTCGGGAGATGTCCCGCGTGTCGCGTCTCGCGCGTCTCGCGGCGCGGCGACGCTCGTCGTCGTCGACGGACGCGAAGACGATTCCGACGTACGGCGAGCGCGACGCCTTCTTCGTCGGGGCGACGACGACGTCGGGACGAGGCGCGTACGCGGCGAGGGACGTGCGCGCGCACGACGCCATCGTGTCGAGAGAGGCGCCGTTGGCGTGTCATCGAACGCTCGCGAACGCGACGACGCGGTGCGATCGGTGTCTGCGCGAGACGAGAGGGGGCGGTGCGTATTGCTCGACGACGTGCGAGGAGGCGGCGGAGAGAGAGTACGCGGCGCGCGAACGAGACGCGGACGCGCGCGAGTTGGAGGCGTATTGCGCGGCGCGGGGCGGGTTGAAATTTCCATTACTCGTCGCGCGCGTGGCGAGTAAGATTGCGTCTGGGTCGTTGAAACAGTCCACGGTGGATTGGTTGTGTTTCGCCAACGGTGTGGAGCGAGATCCGCCGCCGCAGTGGCTCGAGGAGTTGGCGGTGCTTCGTCGCGCGTTCGGTGAGGATTCAAAGATATCGAGAGACATCATCACGCCGGCGTGGTACGCGAGCGTCACCTCGCGATTACACTTGAATTCCTTTCGAGTGGAGATTCCCACCGCCGTCGATCCTTCGACGATGGATTTCAAGACAGCCGTGGCGGCTGGTCTCGGCGCCATCGAGTCGGGCGTCGCCTCGGGGACGGCGATTTATAAACTCCCCTCTCTCTTCAACCACTCGTGCGCCCCGAACGCGCGGGCGTCGTGGGAACACGGCGATTCGTCCATGACGATTCGCGCCACCAGAGACATCGCCGCCGGGGAAGAGCTCACCATCGCGTACGTCGACGTCGACGTCGCCGCCGCGGCCCGACGCTCGAAACTCTCCGAATGGTACGGTTTCGATTGCGCGTGTTCGCGATGCGTCGCCGGCGAGTGACGCGACCATAGCATTGCATAGAATTTGAATAGACACGCAGACACGTAGCCGACCGACCGACAGACCGACCGCGCTCATCCACCGCCGGACGCGTCCCCGCCCCCGAAGATGGCTCTCGCCGCCGCCACACCCGACGCCCTGATCTCCTCATCGCGCGTCGCCGACCCTCGCGCTCGCGCGCGCTCGCGCAGGACCGCCTCCGCCTCCTCTCGCCGCGGCGCGTACCACAGCACCGCCGCGGGTCCGGCCGTGAGCCACGTCGACGCCGCCGCGAGCTTGAAGGGTGTCGTTCGTCGCTGCTTCCAAAACCGAACCGCGAGCGCGAACGACACCGCGCCGGCGGCGCCAAACGCGCGCGCGGTGAACGTCGCGCTCGCGTCATCGCTCGTGTTCACCATCGCGTCCGCGTCCGCGCGCGCGTCGAGGACTCGCGACTCAACGCGATTGATCTTCGACCGGTCGTTAACGACGAAATCGCCATTGATCGCCCGTCCGCGCGCGCGTCATGTTCGCCCGCGCGCTCGCCTCGCGCGCCTCGCGTCGCAAAAGCCTTCTCGCGTCGTCTCAAAGCGCGCGAATCCTCGCGCGCGCGCTCAACGTGCACGAATACCAGGGTGCGGAAATCATGGCGAAATTCGGCGTGCGCGTCCCGCGCGGCGTCCCGTGTCGCGCGCTCGACGAGATCGACGACGCGGTGCGCGCGCTCGCCGGCGACGAGGTGGTGGTGAAATCGCAGATCCTCGCCGGCGGGCGCGGGCTCGGGACGTTCGCGAGCGGGTTCAAGGGGGGCGTGCACGTCGTTCCCAAGTCGCGCGCCAAGGAGACGGCGGCGAAAATGTTGGGCCAGACGTTGGTGACGAAACAGAGCGGACCGGCGGGGAAACCGGTCGACGTGCTGTATCTGGCGGAGAAGATGACGCTGACGAGAGAGATGTATTTCGCCATCATGCTCGATCGGGCGAGCGCGGGACCGTTGGTGATCGCGAGCGCGGAGGGCGGGACGTCCATCGAGGATTTGGCGGCGAGTCATCCGGAGAAAATCATCAAGATGCGATTGGACATCGAGCGTGGGATGACGCAAACGCAGGCCGACGAGCTGGTGAAACGTCTGGGGATCGCTAAACATCGAGAGGACGCGGCAAAACAGTTGATGGCGTTGTACGAGACGTTTTCCAAGACGGATTGTACGATGATAGAGGTGAACCCGTTGGCGGAGGATCAAGACGGTCGAGTGGTCGCCGCGGACGCCAAGCTCAATTTCGACGATAACGCCGAGTATCGACAAAAAGATGTGTTCGCGCTTCGCGATCACTCCCAGGAGGATCCGCGCGAGGTACAGGCGAGTAAGTTTGACTTGAACTACATCGGCTTGGACGGCAACATTGGATGCATGGTCAACGGCGCGGGTTTGGCCATGGCGACCATGGACATCATCCAACTCTATGGTGGATCCCCCGCGAATTTCTTGGACGTCGGCGGGAACGCGAGCGAGGAGCAAGTCGTCGAGGCGTTTAAGATTTTGACCGCCGATCCCAAGGTGCGCGCCATCCTAGTGAACATTTTCGGCGGCATCATGAAGTGCGACGTCATCGCCGCGGGCATCGTCGCCGCCGCCAAGCAAGTCGATCTCAAGGTTCCGCTCATCGTCCGTCTTGAGGGAACGAACGTCGAGGCCGGGAACGACATCCTCAAATCATCTGGCATGACCATCATCACCGCCTCGGATCTCGACGACGCCGCGCAAAAAGCGTGCTCGAGTCTCTCCGCCTCGGCGTGAGGCATTCGAGCAAATCTCTAACGCTGTAATTTACAATCTCACGCGAGCGCACGTTGCAAAGCAGACTATTTGACGCTCACTAATTACGAGCGCACGTTGAACACACACTACTTGACGCTCACCAAGTCCACCTCGAACACGAGCGCCGAGCCGGGCGGAATCTCGCACTCGCCCGCGCGACATCCCGCGCCGCGCTCCCCGTACGCCAACGACGCCGGCACGACAGCTCGACGAGTCCCACCGACGCGCATCGGCGGCACGCTCGATCCATCACCACCGACCACCTGATCAAACCCCGGGACCACTTCCCCCGTGCCGACGCCGAAGACGAAAAATTTTGCCTCGTCGACGCGTCGACCCGTCTCCTCGAGCGACACGGCGTAATTCACCTTGACGACGTCCACGCCCGCCAACGGCTCGACGCCGCTCCCGATGACGACGTCCTCGTACGCGATGGCGCCGTCGCTCGCGCGCGCGGCGTGTCCTTCGCGCGTCGTCGACGCGATGAACGTCCGCAGCGCCACCGCGCCCGCGAGCGCGACGCGTCTCGTCGGTCGCGTCGTCGCTCGCTCGCGCGCGCGCGGGGCGTCGAGCGACGCGTCCTCGCGCGTCGTCGCGCGCGTTCGCACCGTCCGCGGGATGGAGGCGCGCGCGACGACGTCCATGGCGCGCGCGCGACTGCGGCGGGCGCGTCCCGGTCGTGGCCGCCGCCACCTCGTACGAACGAAACGGCACACTCCGGCGCGCGCGCGCGAGCTCGCGACGGCGGCGACGCGACGACGCGCGCGAACGGACACGTTTGGACGTGCGAGCGATAGAGACGGCGCGCGGAACGCGCGAGCGCGACGCGACGGGGGCGTGAAGTCGACTGGAAACGTCGTGCGCACGAAGACGAATCCATGGGCGCGCGACAGGGCGGGAAGCGACGCGCCAAGCCCGGGGTGGCGAAACAGGCCAAGGCGGGAACGTCCAAGGGAGCGCCGCGCGCGAGCGCGACGGACGCGGTGATCGAAGAGGCGTACGCGCTGTTTGAGGATGGTCGATTCGAGGAGGGACTCGTCGCGCTGCGAGCCGAGGCGAAGAAACATCCGAACGACGTGATGATGGCGGAGACGTTCGCGGCCTCCTTGGCCGAGTTCGGCGAGCAAGAGGAAGCGATCGCGGCGCTGAAGCGCGCGGCGATGTTGTCGCCGAACGAAGGATACGAAAAGTTTATGTATCTCGGGCAGTTGTTGGACGACGGTGAGGCGGCGACGATGTGCACGAGACAGGGGTTGGCGATTTTAGAGGCGCAGGCGCGCGCGGGAGATGAGGACGCGCAAGGACAACACGCGGCGGCGTGTTGCGCGCTGGCGGAACAAATTCTCGGCACCGCGGATGAGATGGACGAGGAGACGGGCGCGCAAGTGGAGGAGTTGATAAACCGAGCGCGAGCGAGCGATCCAGCGTCGCCGGAACCCTTACAGCTGTTAGCGAGCCTGAAGAATGAGCAAGGTAAATCGGACGAAGCGTTGGCTGTTTTGAAAGAATCCATAGAGATGTGGCGTCGGGGTGCGATGCATCGCGAGGCGGATGACACTCACGAGGCGGAGGAATTCCAAAACGAGTTCGACGTCTCTTTCGAATTCAGATTCGAGACCGCCAAACTTTTGCTCGAGTTGGACACGTCTACTGAAACCGCGCAAGAGATTTTATGTGAGCTTTTGCGCGAACGCGACGATAACGTGGACGTGTGGTACATGCTCGCGTACGCGCACCACGGCGCTCTCGAATTCGACACTGCTTTAGAACACTTGGAGCACGGTGAAGAACTCGTGCGTCAGCGCGGAGGCGAGGAGTCCGTGCTCGAGAATTTTGAAGAATTGCGAGCCGCCATCGTGGAATCGAAAGCGACGGTCGAGGGCGGTGAGAGTGCGGCTGATATGGACGCGGACTAGTCATTTCAATACAATTTGAGACCATCAACACACGCTCGAGCTGTGCTCTGGGCCTCGTTTACCTACGCGCGTCACGTCTACGTGCGCTAATCTATCGTTGGGCGTCGTGCGCTCAATCATCGCTCTTTTTCTTGCGGCGCGGACGTTTCTTCTTCTCGCCGCTCGCCGGTTGCAGCTGCGGCGCCGGTGCCTTTTTCTTCTTTTTGAGGTTACTCAAGGGATTCTTCCCGCCCGCTTTCTTTTTAAACTTGACGCTCGTGCGCACTTTGTACACGTTGTGTACGTCTTGCGCTTCGAGCCCCAACGCACGTTGTTCCTCCGCGCTCAGTCCCTTGACAGACTCATGTTGCGACGTCAGTCCCCCAGCCGTCGCGTCCGGCGGTGGCTCCATCTGCAATCCACTCGTGTGCGCGAACACGATGGGCACCGCTCCGTCGCACGCGCGTAGTTTCTCCTTTAACGAGTCATCCTGCGTGCATACGACGAATCGCTCCTCGTTTTTCGCCCCGCACGCGTCCACGATGGACGCGGCCGCCGTCGCCTCTCCCGGCGCCGGCCCGCCGCCCACCAGGTGCAACTTCTTCGTTTGCAACGACGCGCTCTTGTACTCGGGACCCATGTTACGAAGCTCATCCTGCACGCATCGTGTCGTGAACACCTTGACGTCCTTGGCGTTCGACCCGAGGTACTTGGCGACGACGTCCTTGGCGTCACCCAAATTGAGCTTGACGCAGGCGGCGATGAAGTTTCCGTCGCATATCACCTTGTACGGCTCGCGAAAACCGTGCGCGGAGCGATAATACCGCAGATACTTTCGCACCTTGCGCGCACGTTTCACTCGCATCGGCGCTGTCGAACAGCGCTGTCGACCGCGGACGCGAACGTGGAGTCGAGGAGTCGCGCCGAGGACTCGGAAGGCTCGAGTGTCTTTCTCACTTTTTACTCTGTTCATTACAAACTGCTACTTTTGGCTACTGCGCGAGGGTCGGACGTCCAAGCTCGATGACGGCGAACGAACGCGATCGTCTCTGTGCGTGAACGATCACGAACTCTCGATCGGAGCGTTGTATCGTTCATCTAAGAGGAGCTGCGTACTCGCAGAGAGCTCCGCCTTGAGGCTGTTGAGCGCGGCGACTCCCGTGGAACCGCTCAACCCGTTCGCCGCCGTGTACGTTTTCGACGTCATGACACACACTGGGATACCGTTCATCGTGGAAATGAGCGATGCGAGCTCAGGCACCGCTTTGAACATGCCAAAGTAGTGTTGCATGAAGCTTCGTACCGCGTTTCCGTCGACGTTGTCGAGCGAATCCGTGTTCAACAAGAGCGACTTGTACACTGGTTCCTCGCATGCACTCCAAATTTGACGCGCCATGTCGTCCATCTGCGCAGAAGATGTCTTCGTCGGCGTGAAAGGAGACGAGATACCGCCCTCCGAGACGCTCGGCGAGTTGGCGTTGCTTCCGACTCTGGTAAACATGAATTTCTTTACCCGCGCTTGCAACTGTTCAATCTGATCCATCCCGATCAACACGTCGGTGAAGAGGGCGTTTTCGGTGATATCACTGAACAATCTGTTGAAGTCCATGTCGTTATAACTCAAAGGAATGACGATGGAATCCATGGCGGCGAACGCCAGCTTGGACAAGACGCACGCCGCCAAGTGGTCGGTGTCGATGAAAATCGCATCAAACTCTTTTGGCAGCGCGCGCACGGCGTCCCGAAAGACTTCGGCGGCACCGATCCATTCATGTCCTGTCCTCGCCCAGAGCGGCACGTCCATGTTCTCGTCCTCGTCCGTCATCGCCGTCTCGTCCTTGCCCCAACTCTCCGTCCCGCACCCGGCGACGAGGTACAAATTCTTCGGCACCTCCTTGTTCACGTCGTGCGGACGCATCATGAACCGCGTGAGATCGACGTCTATCAAGTCCTCATCATTCGCTCCCGCGCCACCACCGCGCGAGAACCACGATCCGAACACGCTCCGTCTCCCCTTTTTAATCTCCCCCTTTTGAGAATTCGTCGACCGCCGCGTCCCGCCCTCTTGCCGAACCGACGCCGCCGTCTCCAACGCGCGAACCAACCCCTCCGCCCGCGTCTCCTTCGACGTCACGTCCAGACACGTCTGCAACCCCTTCATCGCCTTCCCGATGCCCCCGCGCGCGCTCCCACCGAGCAACAGCGCCGACAGATCCGAATACAGCGAAAAGTCAATCACGCACACCTTGGCCCCCGGACGACTCCGCGCCGCCTCGCACGCGATCTGGAACGCCATGAACGTCTTCCCGGATCCACCCTTGTTGTTACTGAACGCGATCGCGTGCGTCGGCATGGCGCTCGAGGTCGAGGCGCGCGCGCGAGTGAATGACGATTCGTCGCGTTCTGGGCACCCGACGGCACCCCGCGACGGTCCGATGCGCGTCGCGAGCGACGCGCGCGCGACGCGTCTCGCGTCGACGACACGCGGGGGGCGAGGGGCTCGTGCGAGGATCGTGGTCGCGCGTCGCGCGCGGGACGACGGGAGCGTCGTCGACGAGAATGTTGGTCCTAGTGACGCTGAGGACGAGGCGCGCGTGCGCGAGCGCGCGGCGAGTCGTCGCGTCGCGCTCGGCGTCGTCGTCGGCGCGGTAACGACGACGGCGACGTTGGCGCGCGATTCGGCGCGCGCGATGGGCGGCGACGCGGTGACGGCGAGGGCGTTCTTGGACGTCGGAGCGTGCGAAGGCATCGTGAACGCGGCGAGAGCGTTGGGGGACGACGGCGGGGCGTTGTGCTCGACGCCCGAACCGTTCGGGAGGATCGAGATCGAACTCTACGGTGACGTCGCGCCGGACACGGTACGGAACTTCGTCGCGCTGTGCGATGGGTCGTCGGCGTCGTCGCTGCGCGGGACGATTTTTCATAAAGTTGACAAGGGAAACGGATATGTCGTTGCGGGAAAGACTGGATCGCCGCGTTTGGGACAGGTGACGCCTCTATCGAGAGAATACGACAACACGGACGTCACGCGCGCGTCGGCGTTCTCGGGACGTCACTTTAGGCCTGGTACGGTGTCTCTGGCATTGGAATCCGCCGCGAGCGACGGCGAATTCGGAACGACGGCGCAGTTTTTAATCCTCACGGGACCGCAGCCGTGTCCCGCTCTGGACGGCAAAAACATCGTCTTCGGCCGAGTGGTTCGAGGATTGGACGTCGTGCAGCGCCTGTCGAACGAAAAGACGTTTCAACCGAGCGAGACGGCACGCGCGTACAACGCCCTCGCGAATCTCGTCGGTGACAGCCGAGCGTCGAAAGCCAAATCCGCGTGGATCAAACCCACGCGCGCGTTAGTCATCACAGACTGCGGTTCGATACCTGTGTAATTTCATTCTTTAGTAGATTTGCGCGACGCACGCATCCAATCGAATCGTCGACGCTGACGCCGCCGAACTGGCCGCCGCGACCGATATCGGACGTCTTAATTTCTTTCGAAGTGGTTTGATAACAGTCGCGGGTATCGCGTTCGTGTGCGTTGCAAATGAGAAGCGAAACACGCGAAGGGAAGATGAAGATTCAAATGGTATGACCGTTGCAATCGACGCCTCGACGACGTGACGTCGAAATCAGCGTCTTCTAAAGACGTACATGTATCCTAAATCGGTCGGTGGTTTTTGCGACAGGGCAACCTTTCGATCGTTGAAAATGTACCATTTCCCGTCGATCTCCACGTGCGCAACGTAGTGCCCGCAATTCGTGTTCCCGCCCATGTGACTGACGATGCCGAAGAGTTCATACTCACCGACACCGTCGATGACACTCTGCGCGACGTCGGCGCCGCCCGGTGCGCTCGACGTCGACGCGTTCCCGTTCACCTCGTCGATGGCGGCTTGAAGATTATCGGCGTGTGAAAACAACCAATCGGCGGCGCGTTCCAAATTGCCCGAGCACGCCTTGAGCGCGGTGGTCGCGGCGGCGGCGTCGAATCCCATCGACGTGAGCATCGCCACGGACTCTGGATTCGCTTCAGACGCTGTCGTCGGTTGCGTCGCGGGCGCCGTACTCGGATCCGGAAGCGGGTCGTTGAAATCGGCATCCTCCATGTGCGCGAAGACCCACTCCATGGAGACTTCGGTGGAGGCGTTGTTCGTGGCGAGCGCCGCGCGTTTGCTCCCGTTTTCGCTAAAACCCATCGCCATGAGCGCGCTCACGATGGTGGCGTCCGGTTCGACTCGGTCGACGGTCGTCTGCTCGGCGGCGGCGGTGGAATCGTCCTCTTCGAGTTCGATTTCGCCGGGTTGTAATCCCGTGGCGCGGAGCTGCTCGAGCGAAATCGTCTTGGGCACGTCCACCAACACGTCCATCTTTTTCGGCGTCCAATCCTCGCCGACGTAGTATCGTCTGAGCTGAACGACGAGAAAGTTTGGCATCGTCTTGATGCGCGCAACCTTGGACGCGATCGACTTGCGTTTGAGCGCGGTGCTGTAAAACTCTTCGACGGTTTCGGCGGCGCCGAAGGCGTCGACGCACGCAGAAAACGGCACCTCGGGGCGCACCACTTCTTCGACCTCGTCCGACTCGGTCTTCTGACGCTTGAGCTCGCGATTCTTAAACGCGTCCACGGATTCCTTGTTTGTCGCCTTGTCGAGTGGAATTCCGAGCGAGAGCACGTTATCTTTACGAATCGAATACTTGACGCGACCGCTCTCCACGCATGTCAACTTGTCCTCGATTTCAAACGTAAACTGCGCGGCGGTCGGCGGACCCGCGGATAACCGCGCGTCCGCGGCGCGTTCGGCGCGCGTCATGACGTCGAGAAAGTGCTGAAAGTACTCGACCGCGTCCTGTTGGCGCCCGGTGCTAAACTCTGGATGTCCTTTACCCACGAGTTGCTTGAACATGCGAGGACACACGGCGACAGTGGCGTTCTCCGCCTCGGGACTCGCGTACTCGTCCGACACGAGCGCATTGATGATTTTGGACATTTGCGTCGGGAAATCAGAAACCGGGTCCTCGGGCGCGGTGTGAAAGATTTCATCCTTATCAAAGTACCGATCACACACGGCGGGCACCTGTTTCATCACCTGCAGGACCGAGTTCAAGTAGCACGAGTTGCCCATGTTCTTCAACCCGACGAGTCGACGTCCGTGCACGGATTCGAGCTTCGATCCCGCCTCGGTGATCTTGTCGAACTCGAATCCCTTGTTCAATTCTATCTGCAATTCAGCCATGCTCTTCTCCGTCTTCTCCATGGAGAGCATGTTGATGCCCCAGTGACGCAAGTGCTCCGCGAGGTACGGATCCTCCACCATGTCGTCCTCGTCCGGCGCGTACGAGTACACGTCCGCACCGTTCGCCGTGATCGTTCCGAGCTTGACGACGAGCGGGTAGTGTTTTCCCTGCGCTTTCATAGCCTCGTAGTGACGCAGCGCGCTGCCGTTCCCACCCGAACCGTCGAAATGTCTGCGCCCGCTGCCGATGTGACCGTCGCTCAGATTGACCCACAAGTTTCCACTCTCCCCGGTCTCTTCGCATCGCCACGCCGAAGGATCGTTCGGAATCTTTTTCCCATTGTTCTCCTGCGCCAGCTCGAGCGCGTACTTGGACACCTCGCGAATCTCTTGCCAAGACTTGGTCTCCTCGGTGTCGTGAAAGCCTTGCTTTTGCGCGATTTTCTCGCACGTCTCTCGCAACGGCTCCGCCAACCCCTCGATCGGCAGCGCGCGCGAGACATCGTCGAAATCCGGCGCAAACACCAACGAATACGTCGTGTTGACGTCGAACTTGTCCTCTTCGCTCGTGAATCCACCGTCGACACCGAATCCCAGCGTCGTCGGCGTCTCGTTCGCCGCGCCGTCGTCGCCGGTCGCCGTCTCCTTGAGCGTGCGCGTCGTTCGCACGCACACGTACGTCTCGCACCCCGTCCTCGCGGTATCGAGCGCGACGTACTTCCTTCCGTATCCGTACAGCGTCTCTACGTTGACGTACACCCCGGAGGCGCTCGACGGCGAGTCAAACGAAAACACGCATTCATCTTTATACACCGTCTGGTCCTCGCGCACGCGAGCGATGCGACCACGCGCGCACGCGCGGGACACCGCGTCGGACGTCTTCGCGTCCATATCGCTCGCGTGCGAGAGAGACGTCGCGCGCGGTGCACTGACGTCTCGAAACGAGGTCATCAATCAATCCGTCGGCGCTCGGAGCGACGAACGCGAGCGCGCGAAGAAATCTCGAGTCATCGAACGCGCTCGACGATCGGTCGTTCACGCACGTCGCGTGAATTTTCGTTACACATCATCTACATCTACGCGAACCGGCGCGCGTGTCCTACCTATGCCTCCTCGTCCTCGAGCGCGTCGTCGTCGCGACCGAATCGAAACTCCGTCAACCGTCGCAACGCGTCGCTCGTCTCCCTCGCCGCCAACGCCGCCTCCCTCGCGTGCGCGTTCACGCTCGTCATCGACGCCGACGTTTGCGATAAAATACCTAGATCTCTGTCTCGCGCCTCGGCCGCGCTCGCGGCGCGGGCGATGGGCGCCTCGCGAAGCGCGGAGACGCACTTGGCGACGAGCTTGGTGTTGGGGACATTCGTCGCAAAGTCCACCGCCGCGCACCGCGGGCGCGCGACGCGTCCCGTGACGTCGGGCGCGACGTTTTCGCGATCGGTCGCGCGCGCGTCGGCGTCGTCGTCGCGAGCGTCGATGCGCGCGTCGTCATCGCGCGCGTCCTCGAGCGCGCGCCCTTTCGCTCTCGGCGACGTCACGCTCGCGGACGCGCGCGAGACGCTCTTCGACGGCGACGAGGGATCGAGAACCTCGTGTTCGTCCTCCTCGTCCTCCTCCTCCGAGCTCGATTCCTCGCCTCGGCGCACGACGGCCGCCATCGTGCGCGCGCGAAGTCTGGCGTCACACTTCCACCGCGCGTCAGTCGTCATGACGTCCACCGGCGCGCGCGACGGCGTGCGCGTTGACGACGTTCCGTCCACTGTACCCGCGTTCATGACGCGCGAATCCGCGCGCGCGTCGTCTCGAGACGACGATCGAAGCGACGACCCGCGCGAGTGGCGCGACGATGACGAATCGTTGAGAAATCGCCACCGGTGCGCGGCCATCGCCAACGTCGCCTTTGACGCCCTGGCGACGCGCGCCATGCGCGCCAGAGAGATGAGCAGAAAGTTTGACGTCCCGGACGACGCGCTGGAGACGCTGGCGTGGCTGTACGGGGCGAAACACTTGCGAAAAGCGCTCGAGGTGGTGCAAAACGGGCGCGTGCGTCGCGTCGTCGCCGAGCGAAGCGGGCGCGCCATGTACGCGGTGGCGGGCTCGGGCGCGAGCGGCGCGCGCGGCGAGGGACGAGACGAAACGCCGTATCTCTGCTTTCCCGCGCACTTTTGTTCATGTCGGTCGTTTTTTTGGGAGAGCGTGAGTCGAGGCGAGGCGTTGGCGTGTAAACACCAACTCGCGGCGAAACTCGCCTCCGTATTGGGCGCGCACAAGACGACGACGGTGGACGACGTGCTCCTCGGGAACATGATGATGCGGTACTTTGAGAGCAAAGGTTGATGACCGAGCGACGAGACGTAGCGATTCTTAATTGTTTGTTTGATTGTTTGTTTGTACGGATACGCGAGAACCGCCGCGCCGCACACGCCGACCCCGACCTCGTTCGTTCGCGCGACGACGACGACGACGACGTCATGGCCGGGTCGCTTCGTCGTAAAAAACGCGCCCGCGCGTCCGCCGGGAAGAAGACGCACAAGGTTGGCGTCACCACTAATTTCGCCAAGGGGCGCGCCCGCGTGGACACCGCCGCCGTCGACCTTCCCGGCGCCGGCGCGACGGAATCCTGGGACGTGGACGCGACGCTGGCGAAGAATTACGCGGCGAGCGGACTCGCGAGCGATCCGAACGCGATCGCGCGGGCCGGGAGGAACGCCAGAGATGAAGACGACGAGGACGACGGAAAGGCTGAAAAAGTGGCGGCGGCTGCGACGACGAACGGGGACGTCGCGCGCGCGGCGATGGGTCTCGCGCGCGAGGATGGGTACGCGGCGCCGAAGCGGTTGACGCCGAAACAAACGCGTGTGGTGAAAGCGCTCGTGGAGGCGCACGGGGATGATTTAGAGGCGATGCGCATGGACCGGGGACGAAACGCGATGCAGCACACGACGGGACAGTTGTTGCGACTCACGGAATCGTATCATTACTGGCGCGAGCGAGACGAAGGTGTGGACGGCGTGCGGGTGGATTTTAGAGCGCCGAAAAAGGGGAAATTGCGCGGGAAGTGTTGAGCGCGCGTCGTGTGTAATAAGATAATGTTTCTTTTCTGTCTGCGAATATTAGTACAGCCGACTGACTCTCTCTACTCTGCTTTCTTCTTCGACGACGTCGCGCTCGTCGCGCTCGTCGCGCTCGTCGCACTCACCTGAGCTCTTTTCCCCGCCACCGCTTCGGCCGCTTTGACCGACTTCTCCGTCGCCTCCACCGACGATTCCACGCCTCGCACGCGCGCCTCGAGCGTCGCCACGCGCGCGGCGAGCGCGCGCGCGTCCGCCTCTCTCGTCCCCGCCTCCGCCTCCGTCGCCCGCCGAATCTCCTCCGCGCGCCCACGCTCGCGTTTCTCCATCGCCTCCTCGAACACCGGTCCGTACTCGCGATGTATGTGCGTCACACACGCGTACGACATCATCGCCGGCGTCAGCGCGACGAACAGTTGCCACGCGTGCCAATCCCATCCTCGCTTCGCGCGCGCGCGTGAGAACCTCGCGCCGTCGCCGAGGACGTGCGAGGCGACGTCGACGAATTCTGGACGTTTCCCCGCGCGCACGTCGTCGCGTAGTCGACGCGCGACGACGTCGGCGTCGGTGGAGAGACGACCGCGCGCGAGACGCCACGGGGACGCGCGCGACGACGACGACGTCGACGCGCCGGCGACGCGCGTCAGACACGCGCGCGCGACGTCCCGCATCGCGTCCGGCGTCGTTTTCTCGGACGCGTCGTCGTCGAGGCGTGCGGTGTCCGAGAGACGAGGAATGATGAATGAGTGGGAAGAGAATGTTACCTCGTCGTCGGCGGCGGCGAGCGCGGCGGCGAGCGCTTCTATTTTAAGCTCGCGAGACGACGACCCGCGTGAAGGGTGAGGGAAAACAGAAACACACAAAAGAATACACGGCCACGGTGCGCGAGCGGTGGTCGGAGGGGCGACCGCTCGGGACGAGCGAGGGTCGGCGACGTACGCGCGGACGACTTTGACGAAGGCTCGATGTTTGAAGAAGACGCGCGCGCGCGACGCGACCCGGGAGGATGGATGGATGGGTCGTCGAGCGAAGACGCGGCGTGTTTTGAGACGTATTTTCGGGACGATGGGGTCGAGTTCGTGGACGACGTGGTGGACGCGTTGCCTGGATTCGGAGAGGAGGTGGCGGCGCTCGTCGGCGGCGAGGCGAGAGGGACAGCGACGCGGTCGAGCGAGAGCGAAGAGTCGGAGGAGATGACGCTCGCGATACGGGCGCATCCGATGTACGCGAGACTCGTCGAGGCTTATTACGAGTGTCGTAAGATTGGCGCGGACGCGGAGACGGCGGACGCGCTCGAGCGAGAGAAGAGTGCGATGGTGTATTCGGTGCAGGCGACGAAGGAAGACTCGACGAGCGCGTCGTCGACGTTTGGATCGTCCAACACGCTTGATTTGGACGATTTCATGCGCGAGTACACGCACGAGTTGGAGTCGTACGTCAAGGAATTGCACACCGCGTACGACAGCGCCAAGGAGTGCTGCGAGCATTTCGAAGCTCGAGCGAGAAACGTGCACAAAGAAGTCGTTCGCCGCGAACGCGCTGCCGACGCCGCGAGTGAGCGGAGAGCCCCGGCGACGGCGGACGAGCACGCGGACGCGAGCGATGATTTCGACAAAATACTCTCGAGCGTGCGCGAGCGTCGCGATCACGAAGAGCGATTGCGTCAGGATCTCAAGCGCAAGTACGCGAAGAACATTCTCACGTTGAAGTCGGAATTCATGCGCAAGCGGAAAAAGGGCAAACTTCCCGACGCGTCGACCGAAGTCTTGAAGAAGTGGTGGTCGGAGAACATCGTGTGGCCGTACCCGAGCGACGAGGCGAAGAGTGAACTCATCGCCAAGACGAATCTCGACGCGACGCAGGTGAACAACTGGTTCATCAACTTTCGCAAGAGACACTGGATAAAACTCTTCGGTAAAGGACAGCAGCCTCGAAACGAGGACGAATCCACCAAGGCGCTCACGCGCGCGTTCGGGGGGTCTCTGGAGAAGGCGATCGAGTATGCGAGATCTCTGTAATATGTATACAACAATGTGATCGAACTACGACGGACCGAGCCAAGGTTTTGTGAAGATGCTTTGGGTGCTCGTCAACGCGTACACGACGGAAAACGCGACGTAAAAGGCAATCATGGCATACGCCGGCTTCCTGCTCACGCGCCACTTGAACGCGAAAGGAATGACAAACAATGCAAACGAGAGCGCAAACATCAGCGCGCCGCCGAGTAAGATGAGTTCGTTGGGCATGACGTAGCCGGTGACGGGGCCGAATTGCGCGATGTGGAGCAACAAGCCGAACGACGTGCCGACGAGAAGATTCATCAACGGTCCGGCGAAACACGCGGCAACGGCCATGTTTGGATTACCTTCGCGCGACACGACCGTGTTGGAGACAAAGTCTCCCACGGAGTTACCCCAAGCGAGCACGGTGGCGCCGAGCAAGGCTTCGCTCACGCCGCTCACTTTTCCCAACGCACCGAGCAACGACACGAGTTCGCTCGCCGTGGTGTTCATCCATAAGATTGATTGGAAGAACGCGCACGCGGTGAGCAGCGCGTGCATGGAGCGCGTGCCACCTATGTGCGGCCACGCGTGCGCCACTATGAACGCACAGACGAGGGATACACCGAGTCCGTATCCGATGCCCACCCACCGAATGCGCTCGGGAAACATTCCCGTCGCGAAGAGCATGAATAACGGTGCGGCAATCGGTAACGCCGCGGCGTGCCTTCGAGGCACCGATCCATCACCGCAGCCGAGCTCTGGCATCGTCAAGCGCAACATCGCGCGAAGTGGAATCTCTGCTTTTTTGAACGCGTACGCGACGTTGCGCGCCAACGTGCGCGCGAGCGGACGCGCCTCTTCGAACGAGGCGTCGGACGTCGTTTCGGCGTCCTCGTCCTCGTCACTTTCGCCCTCGTCTCGCTCGTCGTCGGCCGCGTTCTCCTCATCCCCAGTCTCTTCGTCTTCTCGATTCGCATCGTCCAACATCGGTGCTTCGACGTCGTCGTCGTCGTCGTCGTCGTCGTCGTCGTCGTTGTCGCCCCAATCGACGGACGATTCGTCGTCGCTGTCGCTATCCAATTCACCCTTTAAAAAGTCTATCGTTTTCCGCAACAGCCGACGCGCGCGCCGTCCCGTAAACAAAACGACGAGATACACCAAGTAGAGCGTGAACAAGCTCGCGGCTTCGAAAGCCTCCACGGTACCGTCCACGAAGAATCCTAGCGCCAACGCGAACGCCGTCGTGAAAAATCCGACGTCGCGCGTAAAGCTCCACTTGTCGAGCGCCAAGTACCCATTCCCATCGCGAAGCGCGAACAATACGACACACGGAAAAACAAAGCTCGCGATGAACGCCCCCGCTCCCGCGACCGCGCCGAGCGCGAGCGCCACCGATTCTCCGGCGTCCCGGTGACTCAACGCCGCAATCTGAGCGAATATATCCGGTGCCCCGTTCCCGAACGACAACAGCGTCGCCCCCGCGACATCGTCCGACAATCGTAACGCCGTCGCGATGTTCTTCAACGCCGGCACGAAAAACCGCTCGGCGGTGACGGCGAGCGTGCCGAAAAACGCCAACGCCAACGCCGCGCTCGCCGCGCCGCTCACGAATGAATCCCCACCCAACGCGCAGTAGTGCGTCTCGAGGTACGGTATAAAATTTTCATCGCGCGCACACAGTGGATTCTGTCGCACGTACGCGCACCGCTCGGGCACCGGCGCCTCGCGCGGGGCGCACGACGTGTATTGCCTCGGATCGACGCTCGGCGGTGGATGCGCGCTCGAGCCGGAATCGTCCGCGAACGCGCCCGCGCCGACCCGCGCGAGGGCTAGGACGACGAGGAGAACGCCCGTCGTCGCTCTCGTCGTTCGCGCCCGCGCGCCGCGCATGACGACGTCGACGTGCCCTTCGCGCGCGCGCTCGAGTGACGCGATTCTTGTTGAAACTCGCCACCTGTGCCGAAGCGACGACACAGTCACGCGACGCGACGAGTTTATCTCGAGAGACGTCGCGGCGCGTGACGTGCGTGATGTGCGTAAAGAATGTTACAAAAGGGTGACGTACTCGCGCGAGCGCGCCGGGCGTCGCGGGCGTCAGTCGACTTTGTCGAAGGACGCGTCGGTGAGACACTCGCTGTCCTTGGAACCGAATTTAAAACAGTCGTCGCCGTCGTCGTAAATGGGCTTGAAGTTTCTGTACGCCACGACGGCGTAAAACGGATCGCCCGTCGACCGCGCGAAGAATCTTCGCAGCTTGCCGAAGATGGAATCGTCGACGACGTCGCCGAGGTCGGTGACGGCTTCCGCTTGCGTAAAGCCGGCGACGGAGGAAAAGTATTGCTTCACGAGCTGCGTGCGTGCGTACCCGCTCGCGTCTCTCCACGCCTGTATCGCTTTGGAATAGAACAATCTATTCGAAAACGTCACTATGCACACGCCGCCCGGTTTCAACACGCGAAAAATCTCAGCGAAGACCTCCTCGGGCCGTTGCAGGTATTGCACGCTCACGCACATCGTCACGGCGTCGAACGACTCATCCTTGGCGTCGATCCTCGGGTCGACGTTGAAATCGCGCACAAAAAAACCATCCAACCGTTCGTTTCGTCCCAATTCCGTCGCCGACATACCGTGTCCCCACACGCGCGCGTACTCGACCTCTCGCGGAAGATGACTCACCCACGACGAGCACACGTCCAACACCGCGCCGTTTCTCGGAATGCGTCGTCGATACAGCTCGGTGACGCGCGCCAAGAAGTCATTGTCCACGTGCGTCACGAACCTGGGCTGGTCGTAGAACGCCGCGTCCGAGGACGCGTCGAGCTTCGTGCGGTCGTCCCTGGTGAGCACGTCTCGGCGCACGCGTCCCGCGCGCTCGCCGCTCGCGCTCGCGCGCGCGCCGGTCGCGCGTCGCGCGCGCGGTGCGCGAGACGCGCGCGAGACTCTCGCGATCGATCGAGCGCCGAGAGACGACGCGCGCGGTGGAGACGACGCCATGCATCGGAGAGTGCGGAGACGACGATGCGGCGGTTGGTCGTGACACCGACGAGACGGTTGCGCGAGCGACACACGCGCGCGCGTCGACGGCGCGAGGCGACATGTCGAGCGAGGACGAGCGCAGGGCGCTCTTGGCGTCGACGGTATCGTCGACGTCGACGTCGACGTCGGGCGGCGGCGCGGACGGCGGCGCGGACGGCGGCGGCGGCACGCGCGGGAGGGTGTTGGCGACATTATTCGTGGGATCCGTGCTTTTCCTCGCGTCGGTGGTCGCGGTGTCGACGCGCGAGGCCGACGTGCGCGCGAACGAGCGACTCGGTGATGCGTT
>Ga0181573_10000032_pt1 | contig 126039 bp, 98 predicted proteins | sample 101ome_25_FD_148643 | JGI IMG/M metagenome (GOLD analysis project Ga0181573, IMG submission 148643) | Coastal salt marsh microbial communities from the Groves Creek Marsh, Skidaway Island, Georgia - 101409BT metaG (spades assembly) | ecosystem: Environmental > Aquatic > Marine > Intertidal...
GACCCGCGGGAGATCGATGCGGATCTCATCGCCGGAGAGAACCAGCAGGGGATCAAGATGGTCGCCTCCGATGAGAACGCGATCACCTACATGTCGGTCGGGGCCTCCGAGTACGAGGCCCACAACGGCACGCCGATCCACCTCCTGCCCCTGCGCGGGGTCGAGGCGAGCGTCGCGACGGTCGCTGGCGGTACCTACCCCCTCTCGCGCCCTCTCCTCTACGTCACCTCGGACGAAGTCGCGGAGCTCATCTCCCGCTTCATCGAGTACTCCCGCTCCGCCGAGGTCGATGACCTCGTGAAGGCGTTCTCCTATGTCCCTCTCCAGCGTTGACGGAAGGGTCCTCTGGCTCCTGCGCCTGATGGGGGCGGCATCCTGTGCCCTCGTGGTCCTCATTCTGTTCTTCCTGATCTCGGACTCGATCCCCGCGCTGCGCGAGCTCGGCCCCCGTCTCGTCCACGATGAGAGCTGGCACCCCCGGGAGCTCGCGGCGAACGGCACCTACGGGATGCTCCCGATCGTCATCGGCTCCCTCACCGTGACCCTCGGGGCGATCGCCCTCGCCGCGCCCCTCGGGCTCGGCTCCGCGATCTTCTGCCAGTTCTACGCCCCCCGCCCGGTCGCGACCGTCTACCGCCGCCTCGTGGAGCTCCTCGCCGGGATTCCATCCGTGGTCTACGGCTTCTGGGGGCTGGCGATCCTCGCCCCCCTCATCGCCGAGGTCCTGCGCCCTCCGGGACACAGCATGTTCGCCGGCATCCTCGTCGTCGCGGTGATGATCCTCCCGACGATCGCCTTGATCAGCGAGAGCGCCCTCGCGGCCGTCCCGCGCGCCACCGTGATGGGCGCGGCCGCCCTCGGGATGGGTCGCTGGTCGATCCTCCGGAGCATCGTCCTCCCCTCCGCGCGGGGCGGGATCCTCACCGCCACGATCCTCGGCGTGGCCCGGGCGGTCGGCGAGACGATGGCCGTGGTGATGGTCTGTGGGAACATCGTGAAGGTGCCCGGCAGCGTCTTCGACTCGGTCCGGACCCTCACCGCCAACATCGCCCTGGAGATGGGCTACTCCCTCGGCACCCATCGGTCGGCCCTCTTCGTCTCGGGGCTGCTGCTCCTCCTGACCGCGATCGGGCTCACGCTCCTCGTCGCGTGGGTGGAGCGCCGGGACCCCTTGAACGGGGGAGGAGGGACACGCGGATGAGCGGCCTCTCCCTCCCCACCAGCTCCGGGACCGAGGAGCGCCTCGTCACCACCTCGATCTGGACGATCGCCCTGCTCGTGTGCGGGGTGTTCCTCTGGATCGTCTCCGATGTCGTCCTGAACGGGCTGGCCGGGCTCTCCATCTCCTACCTCGTCGAGGCCCCCGCGCAGGGGGGCCGGGCGGGCGGGATCCTCCCGATCCTCGTCTCCACCCTCTCGATCCTCGCCGTGGCTCTGATCGCGGCGATCCCCCTCGGGCTCGGGACCGCCATCCTCCTCGCCGAATTCACCCGCCGCGGAGGCACCTTCCCGACCGTCGTCGCCCGCAGCCTGGATGTCCTCGCCGCCGTGCCCTCGATCGTCTTCGGGCTCTTCGGCAACGCCTTCTTCTGCGTCTGGCTCGGACTGGGGTACTCGATCCTCGCCGGCGGGCTGACCCTGGCCTGCATGGTCCTCCCGATCCTGATCCGCTCCCTCGAGGCCGCCTTCCGGGCGATCCCCGACGAGTACCGCCTCGCCGCCGCCGCCCTCGGCATGAGCCGCACCCGCACGACCCTGTCGGTCCTGCTCCCGCAGGCCGCCCCCGGTCTCGTCGTCGGGCTCGTGCTCGGGGTGGGGAGGGTCCTCGCCGAGACCGCGGCGCTCCTCTTCACGAGCGGCTACGTCGACCGCATGCCCGAGTCCTGGCTCGACTCGGGCCGCTCCCTTTCGATCCACATCTTCGATCTGGCGATGAACGTCCCCGGCGGCGAGCCGAACGCCTACACTTCCGCCCTCGTCCTCATCGTCATGCTCCTCCTGATCAACGGAGCCGCGGCGTGGGGAGCGGACCGCTGGGTCCGTCGAGCCACCGGGACGAGCTGAGGGACATCAATGAAGAAGGAGAGACCCGTGACGAGCGAGGAGAAGAAGGAGCCGGAGGCGGCGTGCTGCTCCCCGGAGCCCTCCTGCGCCCCCTCACCGGAGCCGGTCGCCGAAGACTGCTGCCTGCCCGACCCGGGGCTCGCACCCGGCTGCTGCCGGATGACGGCGGAGGGAGTCAGCGTCCACTACGGTCGCAAGAAGGTGATCGAGGATGTCTCCCTCGCCATGGCCCCTGGCCGGATCACCGCGATCATCGGTCCTTCCGGCTGCGGCAAGAGCACCTTCCTCTCCACCCTCAACCGGATGAGCGACCTCGTTCCCGGCTGCGCCGTCACAGGGGATGTGCGCCTCGAGGGGGAGAGCATCTTCGCCCCGGGAACGGACCTCATCGCCCTCCGCCGACGGATCGGCATGATCTTCCAGAAGCCGAACCCCTTCCCCCTCTCGATCCGCAGGAACATCCATCTGCCCCTCCGGGAGGCGGGGACGAGGGACCGGGAGACCCTGGATGGGATCACCGAGCGGGTGCTGCGATCGGTCGGGCTCTGGGACGAGGTCTCCGACCGCCTCGACTCGTCGGCCCACGCACTCTCCGGGGGACAGCAGCAGCGTCTCTGCATCGCCCGGGCGGTGGCGCTCGATCCGGATGTCCTCCTCTTCGATGAGCCTTGCAGCGCCCTGGACCCGATCTCCTCCGCCGTCGTCGAGGAGCTCATCGCATCCCTGCGGCGGCAGTACACCGTGGTCATCGTCACCCACAACATGGCGCAGGCGCGCCGCATCGCCGAGTCGGTCGCGGTCTTCTGGGTGCAGGGCGGGACCGGGCGGCTCATCGAGCAAGGGGACCTCGAGGAGGTCTTCGAGGGGACGACGAATCCCATCGTGCAGGACTACATCCGGGGAGGACGCGGGTAAGACCCGAAGCTCCCGTCCCTTGTGATACCCTCGCGCCCCGGGGCGTCCCGCGACGCGCGCGCCCCTTCCACCGAAAGGACACCGAACCCATGGCGAACTGGACCCTCCCCCGGGTGAACCCCGAGCCCTTCGTCGCCCGCATTCCGGGCTCGAAGTCCTACACGAACCGCGCCCTCGTGATCGCGGCGATGCGACCGGGCACCACGGAGATCACCGGGGCCCTGAAGTCGGACGACACCGTGCGCCTCGCCCGGGCCCTCGGCTCGTTCGGGGGCATCACGATCACCGACACCGATGCGGGCTTCCGGGTCGAGCGGGTGGATGGCCCCATCACCGCCCCGGACGAGCCCTGCGACATGGGAGGCGCCGGAACCCCCGCGCGCTTCCTCCTCGCCTTCGCGGCATCCGCGGAGGGGACGACGACCGTCACCGGAAATCCCCGCCTCTGCGAGCGGCCGATGAACGACATCCTCGACACGCTGCGGGAGATCGGAATCTCCGCGGAGTGTCGGGCGACCGAGGGCTGCCTGCCGGTCGAGGTCACGGGAGGGGCGCCGACGACACGGGAGTGGCGGATCCGAGGAGATGTCTCCTCCCAGTTCACGAGCTCTCTCCTCCTCTTCGCCTCGCAGCAGGCCGGGGAGCCGATCACCATCGAGGCCGAGGGGAACATTGTCAGCATCCCCTACATCGAGATGACCCTCTCGATGATGCGGAGCTGCGGCCTGAAGGTCGACACCGACGGCGAGCGCCGGCATGTCGTCCACCCGTGCGTCCCGACCGCGGAGGCGATTCCGGTCGAGGTCGACGCCAGCGGCATGAGCTACTTCCTCGCCGCGGCCGCCCTCACCGGGGGAACGGTCCGCATCGACGGGATCGGCGAGGGCTCCGCCCAGGGTGACGTGGGCCTCGCGCGGGCGTTCGAGGCGATGGGCTGCTCCCTGCGACTGACCGAGGACTCGATCGAGATCACCGGGGGCCCCCTGCGCTCGATCGAGATCGACATGGAGGTAATGCCGGATGTCGTCCTGACCCTCGCCCCCGTGGCCGCGGTCGCGGAGGGCACCACCCGCATCACGAACATCGCGAACCTGCGGGTGAAGGAGTGCGACCGGATCCACGCCGCGGCCGCGGAGCTGACGAAGCTCGGGGCTCGCGTGGAGGAGGGCGAGGACTTCCTCGTCATTCACGGTCCGACGGAGCTCCGCCCCGCCTCGATTCACACCTATGACGACCACCGGGTCGCGATGTGCTTCGCGATCCTCGGCCTCGTCTTCGACCCGATCGAGATCGAGGACCCCGGCTGCGTCGTGAAGTCCTTCCCGGACTTCTGGAGCGAGTTCGAGCGGTTCCGCGCCCACCACGGCGCCTGATCGAAGGAGCAGGGAGCTGATGCGCCGTACCGCCCTCATCATTCTCGATGGCGCGGGCTACTCGACCGACCCGGCCGGAAACGGCGTCCGACCGGACACCCTGCCCCGGGTCTTCGCCGCGATGGAGCAGCACGGCTTCACCACCCTGAAGGCCCACGAGGACGCCGTCGGCCTCGAGCCCGGGCAGGTCGGAAACTCGGAGGTAGGGCACCTCACCATCGGCGCGGGGCGTGCAGTCCTCTCGATGACCCGTCGGCTCGCCGCCGGCTTCGAGAGCGGCAGCTGGGCGGAGCACCCCGCCTGGTCGTCCGTGGAGGAGGCGGGGGTGCTCCACCTCGTGGGGCTCCTCTCCGACGCCGGGGTCCACGGTCTCGTCCGGACCATCGTCCACGCTGCGACCATCGCTTCGGGGAAGGGCGTCGATGAGATCGTCGTTCACCCCGTGCTGGACGGCGTCGACTCCCGCGCCGGGACCGCGCCGGCCCTCCTCGACCAGCTGGAGGCGGCGATCTCTCCCCTGCCGAGCGTGAGCCTCGGGGTCGTCCACGGCCGCAAGACCTTCTGCGACCGCTCGGGGGACCTCACCCTGACCCGGGCGACGGTGGACGCGCTCAGGGGGAGCGCCCCCCTCCCCCCCTTCCGCCGGGAGGAGCTCGAGGAGCACCTGCAGAGGGAGAGCGAGATGAGCTTCCCCCCGCGCGCGTGGGGGGAGCGGCGGCTGCGGGATGGGGAGCCGGTCCTCATCACGAACAACCGCGCCGATCGCGTCCGTCAGGTGATCGATGTCCTCGGGGAGACCCAGCGCGTCTTCACGATCGTCGACCCGGGGCAGGGGGTCCGTCCCCCCGAGGCGATCTTCTTCCCCATCGAGACGGTGACCGACGGCGTCGCGGGTGAGCTGGTGGCCGCGGGGATCACCTCGGCCCGGGTCGCCGAGAAGTGCAAGTTCCCGCATGTGACCTTCTTCTACAACGGCTTCGACGCCGGCGCGGAGGGGGTCGGGCATCAGATCCCGTCGGTCGCGGAGCACGAGATCGCCGAGAGACCGGAGATGGGGCTGGCGGCGGTGACCGAGCGGGTCCTCGAGCGCCTGGCCGATCCGACGGAGCGCTACCTCGTGGTGAACATCTGCAACCTGGACCAGGTCGGGCACCTCGGACGCCTCGACCTGATCGAGCGCGCCGCCGCCGCGGTGGACGACGCGTATGGCCGGATCGAGGCCGCCGCGCGTGAGCATGGATGGACGCTGATCGTGACCTCGGACCACGGCTGCGGCGACCGCGTCATCGGCGAGGACGGCGCGCCCTTCGGCTCGCACACGACGCGGCCGGTCCCGCTCTTCGCCGTGCCGGCGCCGGGGCTTCGTCAGGTATGGGTCGGGAGTGAGGGGACTCTTCAGAATGTGGCGGCGAGCTGCCTCGACGCGCTCGGCCTCACCGTGCCGTCGCGCATGCAGCCCGCGCTCGTCCGCTTCGAGCCGCTCGAGGAGGAGTAGCGGGGAGGCGAGGGCCCTCGGTCAGCCCTCGCAGCAGCCCTTGGCGGCGGCCTCCGCCGCGGTCTCTGCCTTGGCCGTCGTCTCGGGTGCGTCATCCACGAGAATGTAGAACTCCCACTCGAGTCCGTCCGGGTCCTTCACCCAGAACTTCGCCTGCCGAGCGTGGCAGCAGATGATGTCCCGCTGCTCCCGGATCCAGCAGCCGAACTCCTTCAGGCGGCTCAGGTGGCGCTCGAGCTCGGCCTCGTCGGTGATGCGGATCCCGACATGATCGAGGCGCCTCCCCTCCCGGACCTTGTCGCGGGCGTTCAGGGTCAGCACGACGGGGGGACGGTCGAGGTCGAAGCGGGCGTACCCCTCCCGGACCTTGTCCGGCCCGGTCTCGAAGAGGGCCTCGTAGAAGGCGATCGACCGCTCGATGTCCCGCACGTTCAAGGCCATGTGAAGGCGACTGTCGATCGATCCGGCCATGCTGACCTCCTCGCTGGGATTCGGGCCGGTTGACCTGTACGGCCACCGCCCTCGCGCTAGAGTCTACCATCGAGGCCGCGGGGCGAGCGCAGCAACCCCCCGGCACGCGGGAGACTCTCCTGCCTTACCGAACCGGAGTCACTCATGGAACCGAAGCTCTTCACTCCCGGGCCCCTCACCACCTCCCGCAGCGTCAAGGAGGCGATGCTCGTCGACCTCGGCTCCCGAGAGCCCGAGTTCACCGATGTCGTCGCCGTCGTTCGGGATGAGCTCCTCGCCCTCGCGGGGAGCTCGACGCGGGATGGGCACGAGGCGGTCATCGTCCAGGGGAGCGGGACCTTCGCCATCGAGGCGCTCCTCTCCAGCGCGATCCCCTCCTCCGGCCGCCTCCTCGTCATCGAGAACGGCGTCTACGGCGCCCGCATGCTCCGCATCGCCGAGATCCACGGCATCCCGACCGCGAGCCTGCGCTGCCCCTCGACGCGCACCCCCGACCTCGCAGCGCTGGAGCGGCTCCTCGCCGAGGATGACTCGATCACCCACGTGGCGGTCGTCCACTGCGAGACGACCAGCGGCATCCTGAATCCGGTCGATGAGATCGGTGAGATCGTCGCCGCCGCCGGGCGACGATACCTGATCGACGCCATGAGCAGCTTCGGCGCCGTGCCCCTGACCTTCCCTTCGAGCGGGGCGGCGGCCATCGTCAGCTCATCGAACAAGTGCATTCAGGGCGTTCCAGGGTTCGCGTTCGTGCTTCTCACGAGGGAGCTCCTCGACGAGTGCGAGGGGCGGGCGAGGACGCTCACCCTCGACCTTCACGCCCAGTGGAAGGGGCTGGCCGCGAACGGGCAGTTCCGGTTCACCCCCCCGACCCATGTCCTCCTCGCCTTCGCGCGCGCCCTCGAGGAGCTCGCCGCGGAGGGGGGGGTCTCCGCCCGGAACGCGCGCTACTCCGCGCTGCAGGCCCGGATCGCGACGGGGATGAAGGAGCTGGGATTCGAGGCGATCGTGCCGACGGAGCACCAGAGCCCCATCCTCACCACCTTCCGAGAGCCGGAGTCCGAGCGGTACTCCTTCGAGCTCTTTCACGCGGCCCTGAAGACTCGGGGGTGCGCGATCTATCCGGGGAAGCTCGAGGACACGCGGGCGTTCCGGATCGGGTCGGTGGGAGACCTCACGCAGGAGGACGCGGAGACCCTGCTGCGGGCGGTCGCGCAGGTCTGCGCCGAGCTGGGGATCGACCGGCCGCAGCGCTGAGTCAGCGCCCCCGGAGCCACCCGCGGAGCCGCTCGGCCACCTCGGGAGGGGTGATCGTCGGGCGCGGGAGCTTGCGGTCCGGACGGGGCACGGTGCGGACATGGAGGAAGCGCGGCCCCGCGCCCCCTTCCTGCAGCGCCACCCGCAGCGCATCTAGGGAGTTGATCCGTCGCGCGGAGCGGTAGCCGCAGGCGAGGGCGATCGTCGCGAAGTCCACGCTGGGACTGACGGTGGCCTGCGCGCCGGTCGAGTCGTGGACCTCGTTGTCGAGCAGGATGTGGGTGAGCGAGCCCGGCGCCTCGAAGCCGATGGTCGCGAGGGCGCCGAGTCGCATCAGCAGCGACCCATCCCCGTCGAGCACCACGGTCGGGACCTCCCCCGCGGCGCGGGTGATCCCGAGCCCGAGGCTCGCGATGCAGCCCATCGACCCGACCATGTAGAAGTGGTTCGCCCGGTCCCCCCGCGCGTAGAGGGCGCGCCCGGTGAAGCCGGTCGTCGCGAGGAGCGCGGACTCCTCCGTCTCCTCGTGGATGACCTGCAGCGCCGCGTCCGGGTCGAGGGGGGCGCCGAGGTCGCCCGCGATCTCCAGGGCGGCCGGAAGATCACGACGACGGTGGGCGCTCGGGACCGCGTCGCCGCTGAGGATGCCCTTCGGGATCACGAGCGCCGCGGGGCTTCCCCGATCGAGCGCCGCCCCCGCCCGATCGAGAGCCGCCTCCACCTCCGAAGAGGTCGCGGGGAGAACCTCGGCCGGGATGCCCATCCGCTCGAAGAGATCGAGGGTGATCCGCCCCATCCGATCGTGCTGGGGCTCATCCGGAGCCCCCCCCGGCTGCCCCCGCCAGGTGCACAGGACGAGCATCGGGATCCGGAAGGTCTCGGTGAGGGAGGTGAACGGATTCACCGCATTCCCGAGGCCGGAGTTCTGGAAGAGCACCACGCCGCGCCGGCCGGCGAGCTCGGCGCCGGCGACGACGGCGACCGCATCCCCCTCGTTCGTCGCGCCAACGTAGTCGATCGACGCGGAGGTGATGACCGTGTTGATCAGAGGAGTCAGGTAGGAGCAGGGGACCCCGCTGAAGACGCCGAAACCACGCCGGGCGAGCTGCTCGACGAACTCCTCGGATGGAATCACGGTGCCCCTCCTCGAATGCTGCGCCCCCGCGTCGTCGCGATCATCGGAGGCGGAGACGACGCCGACAAGCGGAACCGCCCCTCACCCATCCTGAAGGACCCTCTCCGCCTCCGCGATCCGGGCCCGCACTTCGCCGGGCCAGTCGGGAGAGAGGGACCGGAAGGGGAAGACGGCCCGGCGGAGGAGTTGGAGCGCGGTCGCGGTCCGCAGCTGCTCCGGGTCCCCCACCGCGCCGACCTCCTCGTACCCCCGCAGGAGCGCGTCGTCCTCCGCCTCGGTCCCGCCGATCACGAAGCGGCTCGCCCGGAAGGAGCCGAGGTCGACGGCCGCTGGACCGCACCCCGCCTCATCGAGGTCGATGATGACGAGGCGCCCGGTCTCCTCCTCCACGACGAGCTGATCATGATGGAAGTCGCCGTGGAGGCACGCGGCGGGGCCGCCCTCGAGGGCAGGCAGGCGCTCGGACACGCGGCGACAGAGGTCCCGGATCGCCGGTCCCTCCTCGGGGAGGAGATGGGCGAGATCTCCGGCGAAGGAGGTGAGGGAGGCCGCCTCCCGCGCGGAGGAGAAGGCGGACCCGAGTGGCCCCGAGGGGGCGATCGGCAGTCGATGGAGCTCGGCGAGGGCCCGGCCCACCGCCGCCAGCTGCTCCGGGGATCGCTCGAGCGGAGAGCCCATGACCCACTCGTTCGCGACCCACGAGCGGTGCTCGCTGAAGCCCCAGGGCTCGGGGACCCGCCAGTCGCGGTCATCCCCCACCGCCGTGTGGAGCGCGTCCGCGCGCTCGTGGATCCGTGTCGCGGCGGCGGCGTGCGTCGCCTTGATGTGCCAGTACAGGCGGACCTTCTCGTCCCGCTGCAGGTGACGGACCCCGACCCGCGCGCGGAAGACCGCGCGACGACCCGGCTTGTAGGCGAGGAGCTCGGTGCGGATGTGGCGCTTCTGCAGGCGCCACTCCCCCCTGGGATACCGCCGGGGCCGTGTCTTCGAGAGGAGTCGCCGAAAGCGGGTCGGGTCGTAGACCTGACGGAGGGAGGGGAGCTCCGGGTCGTTCGGGAAGGGGGCGGCGACGGTGCAGCTCTCCTCATCGAGGAAGGGCTCCCACCCCTCCTCCCCGATCATCGCTTCCCGACGGGTCAGCTTGGCGTACGCGGTGCGCGCCCGCTCGAGGTCGGGGTAGAGATGAAGGAGGAACCCCTCCGGAGGCCTCTCCCCCTTTCCGGAGACGCTGGCGATGACGGTCAGGCGGCAGGAGGTCGCCGGCTTGAGTCGCAGGTACCCGACCGAGCGACGCAGGTCCTCGACCGGGAAGACGCGGGACGCGTCCACCCAGCGGCTCCAGAGATCCCCCCCGAGGAGGGGCTCGAGGCCCGGGAGACCATGCTCGGGGAGGGGGAAGTCCACATCGCCTCCGGGGGAATCAGGGGGGATCAGAGGGAACCGGTCCGGCTCCACGCGCCGAGGAGCAGCTGCTGACGCTCCGCCATCCGCTCCGCCTCGTCCTCGTCGTGGTCGTCGTAGCCGAGGAGATGCAGGACGCCGTGCACGACATAGAGCAGCGCCTCCTGGAGGGGCTCGTTGCCGTACTCGGGAGCCTGACGGATCGCGGTCTCGGTCGAGACGACGATCTCGCCGAGGAGGGTGCTCCCGGGCTCCGCCTCGTCCGCCGGGAGCGGAAAGGTGATGACATCGGTGGGTCCCTCGACGGCGAGGAAGCGGAGGTGAAGATCGGCGATCTCGGCATCGTCGACGAAGACGACCTCGACGGTGCCGCTGGCCTCCTCCTCCCGGAGGACGAAGCGCACGAGGGAGTCGACCGCGGTCGGGTCGATCCCGAGGAGCTCCTGACGGTCGGAGACCTCGACCACCGGCTCCGAGAGCCCGTCTTCGGCGCTCATTGGGGACGCCGAGCCGGTGGCGCGGCCGGCGCGACCACCTCGGAGGCCGGAGGCCGGGGGTCGCCGGCGGACTCCTCCACCGGGCGGGCCCCTCCCGCGCCCCCGGACCTCTCCGCCGGGTTGGGGGCCGGGGGAGCCTCGGTCTTGGCGTCCCCATCGGGGTACTTGATCCGACCGTGGTGGATGGCGCCGAGGACGCGCACGAAGGCATCCTCGATCCGGGCGAGGTCCCGCATGGTGAGCTCGCAGTCATCGAGCTCGCCCTGGGACATCCGCATGTGGATGATCTTCCGGACATGCTGACGGATCCGGGTCGGGGTCGGGTCGGAGAGCACCCGCGCGCTCGCCTCGACCGAGTCCGCGAGCATCAGGATCCCCGCCTCCCGGAAGGTCGGCTTCGGACCCGGGTAGCGGAAGGCCTCGCGGGTGCGCTCCTTCTGCTCGTCCCGCTCCTCGCTCACCTCCGGCTTGCGCATCATCTTGTTGAAGAAGAACTCCACGACCGAAGTGCCGTGGTGCATCGGGATCATGTCGATGATCGGCCGCGGGAGCTTCTCCTCGCGCGCGATCCCGATCCCGTCCTTCACATGGGAGATGACCACCAGGCGGGACATCTCGGGGGAGAGTCGGTCGTGGATGTTGTCTCCCGGCTCCATGTTCTCCACGAAGTAGTTCGGCTTCTTCATCTTCCCGATGTCGTGGTAGAGCGCCCCGACCCGGACGAGGAGGCTGTTCGCCCCGATCGAGCTCGCCGCGACCTCCGCCAGCTGGCCCACCATCAGGGAGTGCTGGAAGGATCCCGGCGCGAGCAGCGCGAAGTTCCGGAGGAGGTCGCGGTTCGTGTCCGCGAGCTCGATCAGGCGCATGTCGGTCGTGACGTCGAAGAGCCCCTCGATCCACGGGAGGGCGCTGGTGATCAGGATCCCCGAGACGATCCCGTTCAGCGCGGCGAAGACCGGGGCGGAGAGGAGGAAGCCCTGGAGGAGCTCCACATTCATCAGCAGCGCCGGGTGGAGCGCGAGCACGGTCACGACCTGCGCCCCTCCGCTCTTGAGCCCGATCGTCACGAGGCGGGTGCGGGTGCGGATCTTCTTCACGCCGAGGATCGCGACGATGCAGCCGATGAACTGGGTCACCACGACCTTCGTGACATCCGCCTGGAGGAGCTGCGGGAGCAGGGAGCTGCTCCCCCCGAGGAGCGCCCGCTCCGCCCACGCCTGGTCGGTCGCGAGCATCAGCCCGAACATCACCAGGATCCCCGCCATCGCGTGCACCGCGAAGCGGGCGGAGTGGATCAGCGCGATCGTCATGGCCACCAGCGGGAAGGGCACCAGATAGGGAGAGGGGATCCAGTCGTGGTAGACGAGCACGCGGGCGACGGCGAGGGTGCCCGCGAGGATGAGGGCGAACTGGCGGAGCTGGGTCCGCCCCTCGAGGACCTCAGGGTGGAAGCTCCGGATGACGGAGACCATCACCCCATGAATGAGGAGGACCATGCCGAAGAGGACGAGCCCCTCCTCGATCATCTGCTCCGGGGAGAGGGGGACCGGTCCGACGAAGCGATCGAGGATGATCAGGCCGGACACGAAGAGGATGTGGAGCAGCACGTAGCCGAGCCGCAGGACACGACGGGAGGAGGCCCGCTCCTGCTCGAGGGCACCGGTCTTCGTCTGCTGTCGACCGAAGGAGAGCTGCTGCCAGCTCTTTCGCTTCTTGCCGTCGCCGATGAGGCCCATCGTACCCTTCCACTCCGGGACCGCGGGGGTGGTCCGCCGGCTCCCCGCGCGGGGGATCGACGGCCGGGCTGACCCGCCCGAGGGGCGGGTTCACTCCCTCCGCGGGGAGGAGCGCCCCGATTGTCCCGGAGGTCTCCCCGGATGCCAAGCCGTCCGGCTCAGCCCCGACCAGGAGACCTCTGTGAGGATGATCGGGATCCGCGCCCCCGAGATTGAGACTCCCCGTCCCGACCGCCGCTCTCGTGACGGTCGTAGGCCTCGACGATCCGGGCCACGATGGGGTGCCGGACAATGTCCCGGCGCTCGAGCTCCGCCCACTCCAAGCCCTTGATATTCTTCAAGATACGACGGGCATGGACCAGACCGGAGGCGACCCCGCGGGGGAGGTCGATCTGGGTGATGTCTCCGGTGACGACGATTCGGGAATCCTGACCCATCCGGGTGAGAAACATCTTCATCTGGGCGGTCGTGGTGTTCTGAGCCTCGTCGAGGATGATCCACGCCTTGCTGAGGGTTCTTCCCCGCATATACGCCAGCGGGACCACCTCGATGATCTCCCGCTCGGTGTATCGGCGCACCTGATCGTAGTCGAGGATCTCCCCCAGAGCGTCGTAGAGGGGCCTCAGGTAGGGGTTCACCTTCGCCTGGAAGTCCCCGGGCAGGAACCCGAGCTTCTCCCCCGCCTCGACCGCAGGGCGGCAGAGGATCAGCTTCCGAACATCGCCCCGCTTCAACGCCTCGACCGCCATGCGGACCGCGAGGTAGGTCTTCCCCGTCCCCGCCGGTCCGATGGCGAGGACGATGGAGCTGCGGGCGAGGGCCTCGAGGTAGGGGAGCTGTCCGGGCGTTCGGGCCAGGGCCTTCAGATTGAGGCCGTCATCCTCCCCGGCCGGCACGCGCCGCCCCCTCGGGGGCTCGGCGGGGGTCTCCTCCCCCTCGAAGGGGAGGTCATCCTCCTGAGGGGTCGGGCGGGCGGACTCGGCGTCCGCGAGGATCAGATCCGGGGTCGGTCCGCCATCGCGGATCGCGCCCACCATCGACTCCACCACCCGCCGGGCGGCGATCACCGCCGACTCGTCCCCGCTCAGCTCGAGGGAGAGGCCCCTCGACACCGCCTGCACACCGTAGAGCTCACGGAGGGTGCGGAGATGCCGATCCTGCACCCCGAGGACCTGCATCGCCTCGTCGTCGTCGCGGAATCGAATGCTGTGCTCCATCGATCTCCTCTCCCCGGGTCGGGCGCCGCCGACCCTCGGACGCGCGGGCATGATCCCCCCCCACGGCCGCGGATGCCACAGGACTCCGACGCGGTGGAGCGGCCGAAGGCTCGATCAGAGCCCGAGGCGAATGGCGACGAGGAGGAGCAGCGGGCCGGCGAGCAGGAGCGAGTCGAGGAGGTCGAGGATCCCGCCGAAGGCCGGAATCAGCGCTCCGGAGTCCTTCACCCCGGCCCTCCTCTTGAGGGCGGACTCGAGGAGATCCCCGAGCTGCCCGAGCACCCCGATCGCCGCGGAGAGGCCGATCGTCTGGCCGAGACCCAGGATCGATGTGAGTCCAACCGCGTGGAGGACGAGCCCGATCCCGACCCCGAGGACGAGCCCGCCGGCGGAGCCCTCGACCGTCTTCTTCGGGGAGATCCGGGTCAGGGGTGTCCTCCCCCATCGACGCCCGACGAGATAGGCGCCGGAGTCGTTCCCCTTGACCACGAGGAGGAGAAAGAGCAGGCCGCTCACCCCCCAGTCGGTGTCCCCCGCGAGATCGACGAGGGCCACGAGCGGCAACCCGATGTAGGCGACCCCGAGGAGCGCGCTCAGGGCGCCCCGACCGAACGAGGCCTCCGCGCCGTCGCGGGGCGCCGGCACGAGCAGCACCAGAAGGGGGAGCAGCAGCGCCGCCTCCGCGAAGGAGAGATCGGGAGCCAGCAGAGGGAGCTCCACGATCCGCCCGACGGTCAGGAGCAGCAGGAGGAGAACGGACAGCAGGGTGACTCCGCGGCCGAGGCGAAACATGCGAGCGAACTCGATGATCGCGCCGACTCCGAAGACGACCGCGAGGATCCCGACGCCGAGGCCTCCCTCCCGCCCCCGATCGAGCAGGAGCAGCCCCACGACCACCGCGAGGATCGGGATGCCGAAGGTCAGGCGCGTGACGAGGACGCTTCGTCTCGAGGTGCGGGCCTCGCTCATCGGCCCTCCGCATCCACCACCGGGGGCCGCGGGACCGGATCGCTGGAGCGCACCGCGCCGTACTTCCGCAGCCGCGCCGCGTAGGAGGCGATCGCCTCCTCGAGGCGCTCCGGCGTGAAGTCGGGCCAGAGACAGGGCGCGAAGTGCAGCTCGGAGTAGCTCGCCTGCCAGAGCAGGAAGTTGGAGAGCCGCTCCTCCCCCGCCGTCCGGATGAGCAGGTCCGGATCCGCCATCGTCGGGTCATGGAGATGCGCGGCGAGGCGCTCCTCGTCGATCTCCTCCGGCGCGAGCTCGCCGCTCCGCACCGCCCGGGCGAGGGCGCGCGCGGCCTCCACCAGCTCGCTCCGGCTCCCGTAGTTGATCGCGAGCCGCAGGACGAGGCCGTCGTGCGCCGCGCTCTCCCGCTCGACCCGCTCCATCGACTCCCTCACCTCCGGGGGGAGCTCCTCCCGATGGCCGATGAAGCGCACCCGGACCCCGAGCTCGAGGAGCTCCTCGCGGTTCCGGTCGAGGTAGAGCTGGAGCAGGCGCATGAGGTCCGCGACCTCGGCCGGAGGCCGCCGGCGGAAGTTCTCGGTCGAGAGGGCGTAGCAGGTGAGCTCCCGGACCCCGCGCGCGACGCAGTGACGAGTGAGGCGGCGCAGCGTCTCCGCCCCCTCCTCGTGACCGCGGGCTCTGGGCAGGCCGCGAGACTCCGCCCAGCGGCCGTTCCCATCCATGATCACCGCGATCGACTCGGGCGTCAGGGGACGCGCGTGCTGCTCTCCGGAGGAGCCCTCGTCGGCGGGAGGCTCGATCAACGCACCGCCCCGACGTAGCTCTCGAACGGCTCGAGCAGGACGGTCTGGTCGCGGCGCTTCCCGGTCGAGAGGATCGAGACGGGGATTCCGGTGGCGGCCTCGAGGCGCTCCGCGAAGGGACGAACGGTCGTCTCGGAGATGGTGCCCCAGCCGGGCCACTCCTCCGTGATCGGCTCGACTCGGGAGAGATCCTCCGCGTGGGTCGGGAAGGTCTCGAAGACCTCGCCGCCGAGGCGGTAGGCGACGGTCACCGGGATCGTCGCCCTCCCGTCGAGGACATCCGCCTTCGTCAGCGCGAAGGAGTCGAGGTCGTTCAGCAGGATCGCGTGGCGGAGGGCCGGGATGTCGAGCCAGCCGACCCGCCGGGGGCGACCGGTGGTCGCGCCGTACTCGTTGCCGGCGGCCCGCAGCGCTTCCGCCTCCGCTCCGTCGATCTCGCTCGGGAAGGGGCCCTCCCCGACGCGGGTGCAGTAGACCTTCGTCACGCCGACCACATGGTCGATCTTCCGAGGTGAGAAGCCGCTCCCCGGGCCGACCCCGAGGAAGCTCGGACTCGAGGAGGTGACGTAGGGGTAGGTCCCGAAGTCGAGATCGAGGAGGCAGCCCTGCGCGCCCTCGAAGAGGAACCGGCTCCCCTCCGCGTGCAGGCGGGCGAGGAAGCTCTGGGTATCCTGCACCCGGGAGCCGAGGCGGTCCCGCACCTCCCGACAGAGGGTGATCGAGTCCTCGATCGCCCCCTCCTCGAGCTCGAGCCCCTCCGCGCCCGCGCGGATGTGCTCGGCGAGCCTCTCCTCGACGAACCCCGGGCGGACCAGGTCGCCGAGGCGGACCCCGCGTCGGGCGGACTTCTCCTGGTACGCGGGCCCGATGCCGCGCAGGGTCGTCCCGATCTTCCGGTCCCCGTCGCTCGTCGCCTCGCGGGCCCGGTCGAGGGCGGTGTGGTGAGGGAGGACGACATGGGCGCGGTCGGAGAGGTGCAGTCGCTCCACCGCGGATGCGGGGACGGTCGCGACCTCCTCGAGGAGGCCGCGCGGCTCGATCACCATCCCGTTCCCGAGGACCGCCGCGACTCCCTCGTGGAGGATCCCCATCGGCAGATGGTGGAGGACCTTCTTGTCCTCCCCGATGTAGACGGTGTGCCCCGCGTTCGCGCCGCCCTGGTAGCGGACCACGACATCGACCGCGGACGACAGCACGTCGACGATCTTGCCCTTGCCTTCGTCGCCCCAGTTGAGGCCGACCACGCAGATGTGTCGCATTCTCGGTGCTCGCTCATTCCGGTCGATCGACCGCTGGTTTCCTCGGTCCGGTGCGACCCTCAGCCGCGTGGGACGATCTCCGTCCTGCCCCCCATGTAGGGGACGAGGACCTCGGGGATCGCCACCGTCCCATCCTCGCGCTGGTTGTTCTCCAGCAGCGGGATCAGGACCCGGGGCGTGGCGATCACGGTGTTGTTCAGGGTGTGGCAGTAGCGGAGTCGGCCCTCATCATCCCGATAGCGCAGGTCGAGTCGACGCGACTGGAACTCGTAGAAACGGCTCGCGGAGTGGGTCTCTCCCCAGCCCCGGGAGGGCATCCAGCACTCGATGTCGTACTTCATCGCCTGCCCCTGGCCGAGGTCGCCGGAGCAGACGTTCACGACCCGATAGGGCAGCCCCATCCCCTGCAGGACCGCCTCCGAGTTCTCGAGGATCTCGAGATGGTGCTCCCGGGAGAGCGCCTCGTCTCCCGCGCAGATGACGACCTGCTCCACCTTGTTGAACTGGTGGATGCGATAGAGGCCCTTCGTGTCGCGGCCGGCCGCTCCCGCCTCCCGGCGATAGCAGCTGGAGTAGCCCGCGTACCGGAGGGGGAGCTGGCTCGCCTCGAGGGTCTCGCCCATGTGGAACGCCGTCACCGGGACCTCGGAGGTGCCGGTGAGCCAGAGCCTGTCCTTCTCGCAGGCGTAGGCCTGCTCCTCGCCGCCGGGGAAGTAGGCGGTGCCGTAGAGCGGCTCGTAGCGCACGAGGGTCGGCGTGATCATCGGGACGAAGCCGCGCTGGACGATGGTGTCCAGAGCGTAACGGAGCACCGCGAGCTCGAGCAGGGCGCCGTCCCCCACCAGCATGTAGGTCTGGCTCCCGGCGAGCTTGGCCGCGCGAGGGAAGTCGATGATTCCCAGGTCCGTGCCGAGCGTCACGTGATCCTTCGGCTCGAAGTCGAAGGTCGGCTTCTCCCCCCAGGTCCGCAGCTCCACGTTCTCGGTGTCGTCGAGCCCCTCCGGGACCTCGGGGTCGGGGGGCTGGGGGACGCGGGCGGCGAGGGCATCGAGCTCCTCCTCCACGGCGCGCCGCGACTCCTGCAGCTCCTTGATCCGGTCGGGGATCTGGCCGAGGGCCGCGATCGCGGCCTGCTTCTCATCCCCGTCGAGCTGGGCGATCTCCTTCCCCGCCGTCTTCTGACGGTTCCGGAGTGACTCCTCCTCGCCGAGGATCTCCTTCCGCTGGTCATCGAGGGAGATCAGGCGGTCGAAGTCGACCTCGAACCGCTTGGCGCGGGCACCATCGCGCACCCGATCGAGGTTGGCGCGGATGAACTTCATGTCGAGCATCGGAGCTTCACCCCTTGCTTCCACCGGCGGCCGGGCGGACCCCGAAGGCCACCCACTCGGGAGGTCCGGAGGCACCGGGCTCCCCGCCGGGGCGGAGGAGCACGTCGCCGAGCGCGGACGAGACGCTGGAGAGTGCGGAGGATACGAAGGGGGGCGGTGGAAGGAAAGCAATTGGACGCGACCGGGCGCGCCGCTGCGGGGCAGGGAAGGGGCGCAGGAGGGGGCGAGGGCGTGAGGGCCGATCCACCGAAGGCCCGGAGCGGCGCTCGGTCCGGGGTGCAGGAACGGGGAGCCTCCGGGCCCGGTCAGCTCCCGGGGACCCCCGCCTCGGTCCGGTCGAGGGGGCGGAGGACCTGTCCGGTCCAGGCCCCGATGAGGATCCTCCGCCGCGCGCGTGAGCCGGGGTCCTCCCGATCGGTCTGGAGCCAGGAGGTCACGAGGCCCTCGATCGCCCCCTCCCGATCCCCGCGGCGGGCGCGCTCGAGGGCGACCCACTCGAGACGGTCCACCTCGGCCCGGCGGAGGCGGTCGAGACACTCGACGGTGCGCTGACGACACTCCGCCTCGAGCTCGAGGATCAGTCGCTCGGAGGAGGCGACCCCCGTGGCGAGAGGCAGGACCCCGGGGGGAAGCCCGGCGACCGGCTCGAGGTCGGCGATCCGGGTCTCCTTCGCGGAGGCCTCCTCGGTCGAGTGCGGCAATCTCCCGGCGGAGCTGCCCTCGGCGAAGAGGGTCCGCTCACCGATGAGCTCCCCGTCGCGCAGGAGGAGGACCGATCGCTCCACCACGAGACGACACTCCTCGTGAATCCACTCCACCCGCTGCTCCCGCCAGACTCCGAGCTCCTCGGTGCCGGCCCTTCGCTCGATCCGATCGGCGAGCCGCCGCAGCTCAGCGACCTGGAAGCGCAGGCGACGCTCTCCGAGCCCCGCCCGGGTCGGCGGCATTCCCAGCCACGCGTCGCGGAGCTCCATCGTGTCGTTCAGCACGGAGAGGAGCCTTCGGGCATCGGTCCCGGCCCCCGGCCGCGGCGCGGATCGGGTCCCGGTGCGCACCCATCCGGCGCGCTCGGCGATCCGGCTTCGCTCGATCCGTTCCGTCACCCGCAGGGGTCCGAGCACCACCTCGAGGCGCCCGTAGGGCGTCCGGTCCCCCCCGATCCGGTCCTCGACCACCTCGAGTCGCGGGCGGGCCTCGATCCGCTCGATCACCGCCGCGAGGGCTTCGCCTCGTGAGGTCGTGGGAGCGAGCTCCGCCGCCTCCACTCTCGCGAGGAGCGCGTGACCGAGATGGCCCTCCGCCTCGAGACGCCACGCGACCCGATCCTGCTCCTCGGCGATCCACTCCTCGAGCTCCGCGCGCTCCGCGGTCGCCTCCGCCGGCCAGGCCTCGCCGAGCTCGTCGATCCAGAGGAGCGCGAGGCGAGCGGCCTCGAGGTCACAGAGTCGGGACGCGCGATCGATCGCGAGGAGCACCCTCTCGCGGAAGGTCCTCCGCAGGCAGGACTCCGACTCGCGGAGCTCCTGGTCCTCCGGGTCGCGCAGCAGAGCGAGTCGCAGGCTCCTCCACGACTCGAGGCGCTCCCCCTCGCGCAGGCCCGCCTCCGCCTCGCGTCGGTGCTCGCGCGCGGTCAGCCGCGCGTGGAGGATCGTGCGCCACTCCCCGGAGACGTCGAGGAGCGCTCGGTCGATCGTGTCCTCGCCGGGAGCGCGCGTCAGCAGGGCGGACTCCGCCTCGTGGACCCAGGAGGCGAGCGCGTCCAGATCACCCTCCCGATCCGCGGAGAGCACCTCGAGCTCGAGGCGCGCGAAGAGGCGGCGGCGGATCTCGGGGGCCACCTCCCGAGGCTGATCCACGAGGAGGATCCTCGAGGCCGGGCCGAGGGTGGAGGGAGGGAGGGTGGCGACGGCGACGAGGGCCGCTCGCCAGTCACGGACCTCCAGCGCATCGCCCAGGTCGGCGAGTCGGTCGCGCTGCTCCCGGGCGCGGCGCCGAGCGACCTCGAGGAGGCGCTCCACCTCCGCGTGACCCGGGCTGATCGCGAGGGCCTGCTCGAAGGCGTGGGTCGCGGCGAGGGGATCCCCGTTCGACAGGGCGCGGAGTCCTCGGGTGTGGTGATGAGGGAAGAGGCGCTCCTCGAGGTCGGCGAGGGCGAGGAGGGCGCGGGGGTCGTCCGATCCGAGCAGGAGCTGGCGGGCGGCGAGGGGGTCCCCCTCCGCGAGGAGTCGCTCCGCCTGCCGCAAGGGGGCGGCGCCGTGGCACCCGAGCAGGGCCACGAGGAGGAGCAGCAGACCGCCCCCCCGACCCCAAGCTCCGACCGCACGAATCAGCATGCGCGCGAACCCCTCTCGCCCGTCCCCACGCCCCGAGTCGGAGCGCATCACCTCCCGGCTCCGAAACCTGCGGGGGGTCGGAGGGGAGGAGCCGATTGTCGGGAAGAGGAGGACGCCGTCCGGACCTTCGGCCGGGGGCGGATGTGCTGAGGAAGATTACCATCCTCAGGAGGATGCGGCCTCCGGTCCCCCGGGCTTCCGGCGCCGACCTGCCGGAGACAGGGCCCCGGAGACAGGGCCCCGGAAACAGGTCCGGCGGGGTCAGGGGCTCTCGCCGACTCCCAGGGGGCCGAGCGCGGCCTCGAGGAGCAGGTCCTCCCCCACCGCCCTCCAGCGAGGGTCCCGGAGGGAGAGCGCGTCCGCCATGCGCGGGATCCCCGTCCCACCGATCGGACCGGGAGCCTCCCGCCCGCCGATGATCCGAGGGGCCACGATGATCCGGGCCCGATCGATGCATCCGTCGGCGAGGAAGGAGCCGTGAACCTCCGCTCCCCCCTCGACGAGGACATGGGCGATCCCGCGGACCCCGATCGTCGGGTCGTCGATCCGCAGCGCGCCGAGAGCGGTGAGCAACGCCGAGGGGCGCGGCCGACGGTCGGAGCCCGCCTCGACGCGGAGCGTGATGACCCCGCGCGCCTCGAGAGTGCGCCGCCGCGCCTCCTCATCGGGACCGGGCTCCCCTCCCCCCGCGGAGCCGATGACCACGAGCGGTGTCTCACCGGCGGTCCGGACGAGGCGGGACTCGGGGGGAAGGCGAAAGCGGGAGTCGAGGACGACGCGCACCGGGTCGATGGTGCCATCGGTGCGGGCGGTGAGGAGCGGGTCGTCCGCCTCCACCGTCCCCCGGCCGACGAGGATGGCATCCTGGCCCCCTCGCTCCCGCCGGGTGAGCTCCCGGGTCGCCTCGGAGGAGATCCAGCGGGAGTCCCCCTCGGCGCTCGCGATGCGGCCATCCGCCGTCATCGCCCACTTCGCCGTGGCGAGGGCTCGCCCGGTCCGGCGCAGACAGAGGTAGTCCGCCACGACCGCCCGGGCCGCCTCTCCGGCCACATCCCGCAGCACCGGGATCCCGGCGGCCGCGAGCCGGGCATAGCCCTGGCCGCTCGTTTCGGGGTTGGGGTCGTCGCAGCCGACGAAGACCCTCGCGAAGCCCGCCTCGATCACGGCATCGGTGCAGGGGGGGGTCTTGCCGTGATGGGCGCAGGGCTCGAGGGTCACGTAGAGGTCGGCACCCCGGCACGCGTCGGGGCCTCCGCGCTCGGTCAGCCGGGCGATGAGGTCCCGCTCGGCGTGAGGACCTCCGTAGCGGGCGTGCCACCCCTCCCCGACGATCTCCCCGTCACGAACCGCGACGGCTCCGACCACCGGGTTGGGGGCGACCGACCCCCGCCCCCGCACCGCGACCTCCAGCGCCCGCTCCATCGCCGCGGGGAGACAGGCGGCCTGCAGCTGCGCCGCGGAATCCCCGTCCTCGGCTCCGGCTCCCCCCATGGTCAGACTTCGACCGGGGTGCCGGGGACCTCGCCCGGGTCCGCCGAGGCGCGACGGGGGTGGATGGGGTCGGGGGAAGGAGGCCCGATCCGTCGCCCGACGAGGGTCCCCGCCGTGGTCTCCTCGACCTCGACCTCCACGAAACAGCCGGGCCGATCCTCCGGCGCGCGAGGAAACACGACCATCCGGAAGTCGCGGGCGCGGCCCGCCATGCGGTTCGGGTCCAGCTTGCTGACCCCCTCGACGAGCACCTCGACCCGGCGCCCCACCCAGTCGAGATTCCGGCGCCGGCCGTTCTCCTCGAGCGCCCGCAGGAGCGCGTGGTTCCGCGCCTTCTTCTCCGCCCGAGGCACATCATCGACGAGGGCGTGGCTGGGAGTCCCCGGCCGGGGCGAGTACTGGAAGACATAGCCGTGATCGAAGTCCACCTCGTGGACGAGGGAGAGGCTCTCCTCGAACTCCGCATCGGTCTCCCCGGGGAACCCGACGATGAAGTCGGTGGCGAGGTGCAGGCCCGGGATCCGCTCGCGGAGTCGGTCGATCGTCTTGAGATAGAAGGCCCGGTCGTAGGTCCGCTTCATGCGGGCCAGCATCGTGTCCGAGCCGGACTGCACCGGCAGGTGGAGGTAGTCGGTGACCTTCGTGCACTCCGCCATCGCCTCGATCAGCTTCGGGCGCATGAAGCGCGGGTGACTCGTGATGAACCGGACCCGCTCGATCCCGTCGATCTCCTCGATGCCGCGCAGGAGGGTGTCGAGCCCCACTCCCGCCCCGAGGCGCTTGCCGTAGGAGTTGACGGTCTGCCCGAGCAGGGTCACCTCGCGGACCCCGTCTCCGGCGAGGCGCTCGATCTCATCGAGGATCACCTCCGGAGGGCGGGAGACCTCCTTGCCCCGGGTCGTCGGCACGATGCAGTAGGTGCAGACCATGTCGCACCCCCGCATCACCGAGACGTAGGCATGCCAGGGCTGGGGACCGAGGTTGCGCCGGCGCTGGAAGACGAGGGGGCTGTCCATCTCCGTGGCGAGGCGCGGCTCCGACGCCTCCCTCGCCTCATCGATGAGGGACGGCAGCTGATCGAACTCGCGGGTGCCGACGATGAGATCGAGGTAGGGCATCCGCTCGAGCAGCTCGGCCTCCTTGTGCTGGGCGACGCAGCCGAGCAGGGCGAGGACGAGGTCCGGCTCCCGCTCCTTCCGCTCCCGGAAGGTCTGGAGGCGCATGATCGCCCGCTCCTCGGCGTGCTCGCGCACGGAGCAGGTGTTGTAGAGGATGACGCTCGCCTCGGCCGGATCGTGGGTCAGCTGGTAGCCCCGCGCCGCGAGCGACTCGAGCATGAGCTCGGAGTCGAGCTTGTTCATCTGACATCCGAACACCTCGAAGTAGACGCGCCGCTCGCGTGGCGCGACCTCGGCGGTCGGATCGAGATGCATCGGATACGGAGGCTTCACTCGGGACTCCCTCTGCGGGGTGACGGCCGGCATTCACTCACGGAGACGGGCTCACCGAGGCGTTCCCTCGGGAAGCTCGCCCGGAGGCGATCGGAGATCGTAGTGAGGGACCCGGAGGGGGTCAACGGAGGCGCGAGTGAAGGAGCCCCTCGGACGGCTTGCGCCGACCCGGAGGGAGGGGTTGAATGGCGTCCAAGGGGACGCGAGAGGAGCACCACATGACGCGACACCATCTCTCGCCGGCGGCGGGGCGGCCTTCGGACGGCGCACAGGCCGACCCGGGGGACGCCCGAACCGGGACCGGCTTCCCCCGCTTCGACCTCGCCCGGGATCACGCGAAGTTCCGCCTCGCCCACGGGGACGGGGGATCGCCGAACGCTCCCCTCGAGGGGGTGCTCCGCCGGATGCGCCGCCGAGGCCACTGGTAGGGGCTCGGCGCCTCGACCCCGACCGCCCTTTAGATTCGCGGCGGTCCGACCGAAGAATGCAGCAGGAGCAAAGAGGCAGAGGAGCCCGGCCCCGGCGCCGGTGGAGCAGGAACCATGGGTCATCGATCGGGTCGACCGAACCGCACCATTCAGCTCGATCCCCGGGTGCGGGAGCGGCTCGAAGGCGAGTTCCAGCGCGAGTTCTTCGAGGCCGCCATCGCGCAGGACCCCTGCAACCTCGATTGCCTCATCCGACTCGGGGACATCTACACCCGTCAGGGGGACTACGAGAAGGGGCTGTCGATCGACCAGCGCCTTGTCGGCCTCTGCCCCACCGAGCCGACCTTCCACTACAACCTCGCCTGCTCCTTCTCCCTCCTCGGCCGCCTCGACGACGCGATCGCCGCCCTGCGCGCCGCCATCGAGCGCGGCTACGACGAGTGGGAGCACATGGATCGGGATGAGGACCTCGATGCGGTCCGGGCCCACGAGGCGTATCGCCCGATGATCGAGGCGGCCCGCGGGGACGCCTGATCGGGGCCTCTCAGTTTCGGGGCAGCTCAGTTCCGCGACAGCTCAGTTCCGCAGCATCCCCCAGAGGATGCGCACCCCGATCAGCCCCGCGAAGAGATAGCCCGCGAGGCCGAGTCCCGAGACCCCCCAGAGCTGCGGTCCGACTCCCATGTCCATCACCAGCGACGAGCTGACGAGCAGGGAGCTCACGATGAGCGCCTGCACGACCCGGTTCGAGGAGGACTCGAACCGTCGCCCGAGCTGGTCGAGCCCCTGGAGGTGCGTGTCGACCCGGAGCTGACCCTGGGAGACGCGCCGGAGGATCTCCCCCACCTGCTGGGGGTACTCCGCGATCGCGGAGAGGTTGTCGGCGAGGTGCTCTCCGATGTCCCTCACCACCCGGTCGGGGCGGAGCTGCTGCTCGACGAGCTTGCGCAGCATCGGCTCGAGCTCCTCCGCCGTGTTGAAGCGGGGATCGAGGCGCAGCCCCACTCCCTCGACGAGCACCATGCAGCGGGTCATCAGGATGAGCCCGGGAGCGATGCTGATCTTGTGATCCCGAGCGAGGTCGAGCAGCTCGGAGAGGAGGCGGGGGAAGTCGATCTCCTGCAGGGTCAGGCCGAAGTAGGGGTCGAGGCGGCTGGCCATGTCCTGACTGAACTCGAAGAAGTCGATCTCAGACCGGGGGTGGCCGAGCCGGAGCACGAGACGGGACAGGGTCGTGTAGTCGCGCGAGACGACCGCGCGGAGGACCCGCAGCAGCTGGCGGCGCAGCTCCCGGGTGAACAGGCCCATCGAGCCGAAGTCGATCCACGCCACCGTGCCATCCGCCATGAGGATGAGGTTCCCTCCGTGGGGATCGGCGTGGAAGTGACCATCCCGGAGGATCATGCGGAAGAGCGCCCGCGCACAGTCGCGGGCGGTGCGGCTCCCCTCCTCGACCCCGAGCTCCGCCCTCCCGAGCGGGGTCCCCTCGATGTACTCCATCACGAGCATCCGGCGGGTGGAGAGCTCTCGCCAGGTCCGCGGGATCCGGATCGTCGCATCCCCCTCGAACGCCGCCCGGACCCGCTCCATGGCGTTGCGCTCGAAGTGGAAGTTGAGCTCCCGCGCGAGCGCGCGCTGCAGCTCCCCCGCGATCCCCTCCGGATCGAGGTCCGCGAACTCGGGGATCCCGGCGAGGCCCTCCGCCACCAGCCCGAGGATCTCCAGGTCACGGTCGATGATCCGCGCCGTCCCCGGACGCTGCACCTTGATGATCACCGCCTCGCCGTCGAGGGTCTCCGCCCGGTGGACCTGGGCGATTGACGCCGCGGCGAGCGGCTCCTCCTCGATGGAGCGAAAGCGCGTCGACGGATCCGCCCCGAGCTCCTGCTCGATGACGGCACGGATCTCGGGGAAGGGGACCGGATCGACCTCGCTGCGGAGGCGCCCCATCTCCTCGACGAGCGGGGGCGGAAAGAGGTCGGGGCGGCTGGCCATGAGCTGACCGAGCTTGATGAAGAGCGGGCCCAGCTCCTGGAACGCGAGGCGGAGACGCTCGGGGGTGGTGAGCGGAGTGCGATCCCCCCGCCACCACCAGTACGAACGGGCACGCAGGGGCGCCCCGAGCCGGGTCGCGGCGTCGTGCAGGCCGTGCTTGAGGAGGACGAAGCTGATGTCCTTCAGGCGCGGGATGTTGCGGATCGTGCGGATCGAGCGGAGCACGGCCACCGGGTCAGGACTCGCCGCCCGGCTTCTCCAGCGCCTCGACCCGGGCGATGACGGCGTCGAGCTCCTCGCGTGTGACGAGGTTCAGCTTCCCCATCACCTTCTGGATCTCGTCGGCGATCTTCGTCTGTGCCGACTCCTGCTCCTCCTTGCCGCGCTCGACCCAGCCCTGCAGGACGCTCTCGCCCTGCTCGCGGGTCAGCTCTCCCTTGTCGACCAGATTCTCGACGACCGACTGGACCCGATCCTTGCCCGCCCCGAGCACACCGAGCCCGGCGAGCAGCGCCTTGCGCAATGGTTCCATGGGTTCTCCTCTCGCGGCTGCGAAGTGGAGCCCAGATCCCGGGGGAACGCAACCGATAGGGCACCGAGGAGGACGGTGCAGGCGCGCGACGCGGTCCGGGCACGAAAAAATGGAGTCCGTCGGCGACAACGGACTCCACGGGAAAGGGGGGAGTGTGTCAGGTTATCGGTGGCCGCCCTCCCCGGTCGGAGTGACGCGGCGCACGGGAGACTTATGGCGAAGTCGGGACCGAGCCGGCCCGCCCGCCGAGGAATAGACCTAAATCATTCCAATACGGACGCTTACGAGACCCGCCTGCGGCCGGACGCGCTCGTCGGCTCCCCCGCCGCTCCGGCAAAAATTCCCGACCCCGCCCCTTCCTTACCGGGCGAAACCGGGCAGCGCACCGGCCAGGCGGCGGAGGGCCTCCCGGAGCGCCGGCGGGGGGAGCGCGCATCCGACGCGGACGTGGGAGGGTGCGCCGAAGAAGCGCCCGGGGGTGAGGTTCACCCCGACGCGCAGCGCGGCCGTGCGGAGCGCGTCCCCATCCTCCGCCACCGAGGGCGGGACCCGAGGGAACCAGACGAGGCCACCGTCCGGCTCGACGACCTCGAGGGGGGAGGCCCGGAGCCAGTCCCCGAGGATGGCATTCCCCTCCGCCGCGATCCGACGGGCCCGCTCGACGAGCCGGTCCCGGACTCTCCACGCCTGGCGGGCGACCTGATCGGTGAGGCAGGAGTTGTGGATCGTCGTGCCGTCAAGCACCCGCCGGGCGCGCTCGATCACCGCCGGGGCTCCGATCCCCCATCCGACCCGGATCTGGGAGAGCCCGTGGACCTTGTTCAGGCCGCGGATCGCAATGATGCCATCGTGCAGGCGGTGGAGAGGGCCGGGGTCGGGCTCGATGAAGGGTCGGTACATCTCATCGACGATCACCGTGACCCCGGAGTCCTCGCAGAGGTCCGCGAGGAACCGCCGCTCCTCTTCGGTCAGAGCGACCCCGCTCGGGTTGTGGAGGTCGGTGAGGAGGAGGAGCCGGACCTGCCGGTCCCGGACCGACTCGCGCAGCTCCGCGACGGGGAGACGGTATCCATCCTCGAAGCGACGGTGGAAGGGGACCGTCTCGACCCCCAGGACGGACAGTCCATCAAGGAGGGGGAGGTAGCCGGGCATCTCCTGCAGGACACGGTCGCCGGGCTCGAGCAGCGCGGCCGCGCAGCAGAAGTGGGCGTGGCTGGCACTCCCTCCCAGAAGAACGTGATCGGAGGTGAGACCCCACTCCCCGGCGATCCCCGCCAGCAGCTCCTCGTCCCCGTATCGCGAAAACTCGAACAGCTCGAGAGATCGGGGATCGATCCCGACCTCCTTCCAGTCGACGGGGGGAACGGCGCTCATCGTGAGCGGATACTCCCCGACTCCGACGTTCTCCTTCGCCCAGCGGATGTAGTCGACCCGACTCGGACCGGATCGGGTGCTCCAGCGACCGGTCATCGCTCCTCCTTCGGCGCGCCCCCATCGTCGACGCCCGGCGCCTCGGGATCGGACGGCTCGGCTCCGTAGCTGCGCGGGTCCACGGGGACACCCGCTTCCTGACGACTCATCCGGGAGAGGGCCCGTAGCCGCCTCCGCCGCTCCCGGAAGAAGGCCACCACGGCCACCAGCGCGAGCACCTGGTAGAGGCTGCCCCCGAGCACGAGCCCACCGATCCAGGAGTGCCCCGCGGCGAGCCGGGCGTGCCACTGCCTCTCGACCTCCACGAGCGGGAGGCCCGTCTGCGCGACGAAGGCGGCCTCGAGCGACTCTCCCCGGGCGAGACGATCGAGGAGCTTCCGGTGGAGGGCGCTCCCGAAACGGTCGTTCCAGTGAAGGATGAAGAGATGGGCCTGCGCGTAGTAGATCGAGGTCCCGCGCTGACTCTCCGGCGGGAAGGGAGGCAGCTCCGCGAAGGTGTAGAGCGCCTCCTGCGCGGCGAGCCGACGCAGCAGCCTCGGCATCTCCGGGGCGAGCGACTCACCGGCCAGCCACTGGGCGGCTCCCTCGTGATACCAGCGAGGGACTCCCGCTCCCGCCTCCCCCAGCACGACATGGGCGATCTCGTGGGCGAGGACCTCCGCCCGACGGATGCTGTTCGATCGCAGTCTCTCCGCGTCGTACACGACGATCCCGCGCGTGGGGAACGCCAGCGCGTCGACGAAGAGCTCCGGATCGCGTCCTCCGAGCTCCCGCGTCACCCGCCGGAACTCCGTCCGATGCGCGGCCCGGACGACGACCGGCGAGATCGTGCCGCTGCGACCGAGCCGGCGACGGATCGAGACGAGGCGCTCGGTGATCCGGCTCGAGAGGGCCTCCGGGGGCGGACCGCTTCCGCGGGGGATCGCCCAGGCCCAGCCGGACCGCTCGAGGCGGACGTAGCCCCGGGGCACCTCCCCCCCCGGCTCCACCGCTGCGCCGAGCGTCGGAAGGGCGGACAGCATCAGAACGAGGAGAAGGGGCGATCGACCGGTCTGCCTCAAGGCCCCGCCTTCAGCTCGAACAGGTACAGCGGGTTCCCGTCCGGATCGGAGAACGGAAGGAATCGGACCGCGTCGTCCTCCCGAATCGCGCCCTCGAGGAGGACGCCACGCTCCTCGAGTGCCTCGATCGCGGACTCCATCGTATCGGTGACGCGGAGGCCGATGGCGAGCGATCCCGCCGTCCCCGGAGGGGGGGCATGGGGCGTCTCCGGGTGGAGACCGAGTCGAAGCCCGCCGCCCGCATCCACCTCGGCCCAGTGATCTCCCGCCCGGTGACAGAGCTCGAAGCCGAGGGACTCGGTGTAGAACGCAAGCGCCCGGCGGAAATCCGAGACGTAGATCGTGACGTTGCCGTGATGGAGCATCCTTCCTCCCCTCCTGATCGATCGGATCGGCACCGCCGCATCATCGCGCCCGGGGAGGAGTACGCAACGCCTCTCCTGCCGCACTCCGGCCAGGCGCGTCAGAGGGTCGGACGCACCAGCCGACCCGCCCCGGCGCGATCCAGAGCGGCGAGGGGGCGCAGGGCGGCGGAGACCGCGATCGTCGAGAGGACGAGACACGGAGTGACCGGTCGATCCAGAACCACGGAGGTGAGGAACGCGCAGACGGCGGAGGAGACGCCGGCGAGGCTCGTCAGGAGAAGCGCCCTCGGAAAGGTGACCGCGCGAGGCACCAGCAGAATCGAGGGGACGAGGAGCAGCGCGAGGACGATGTGAGGTCCCAGCTCGGGGACCGTGACCAGACAGGCCAGCGAGACGAGCGCGAGGGTGGCGAAGCGCCATCGGCGCTCGGGGAGACCCGCGGTGACGGCGAGATCCCGATCCACTGCCGTCAGCAGGAGCGCTCGCCGGTGGCGCAGGAGGAGCACGGAGACGAGGGTCGTCATCAGGATGACGCGCCAGCGACCCTCGGGCAGGACGGAGAGGACCCTCCCCTGGCGGAGCCAGGAGGAGGCCGCCTCCTCGTAGGGGCTCGCCTGAAGAAGGAGCTCCGCCGCCGCGGTCGCCCCGAGGAAGAGGATCGCCGCCCGGGGCTCCGCCGAGCCCGATCTCTCCTCGCGCCCGGAGATGAACGCGATCCCCAGCAGGAGGATCAGCAGTCCTCCCGCCACGAGGAGGAGAGGGGGAGGCGGCGTCGGGGGAGCGTCGAGTGTGAATCCGGCCAGGAGGGGCCAGACCCAGTATCCGAAGGCGGCTCCAGCTCCCGCGGTGGCGGGGATCGCCATCGCGGTGAAGGGAAGGCGGCGATAGGCGAGGAGAACCCCGAGGGCGGGGAGGATCGCCGCCGCGCAGACGAGGGACAGGAATCCGTCCGCGAAGAGCCCGATCGCGAGCTCCCAGGCGCTGATGATCGACTCCATCACGTCGTCGGGCTCCCCACCGGCTCCAGCTCGACGACGCCATCCGCGATCGCGGTGATCGACCTCAGGGGTCCCCGCAGCCAGTCGCTCTGGTGGGTGACGACCCAGATCAGCCGCTCGCGATCCGCGGCCAGCGCCTCGATGCGCTCCGCGACCTGATCGATCGAGGCGCGATCGAGGCCGGCGGTGGGCTCATCGAGGACGAGGAAGGTGGGCGATGCGACGATCGAGCGCGCGATGAGGGCCCGACGCGCCTGTCCTCCGGAGAGTCGCCCGAAGCGGGTCGTGGCGAACTCGAGGAGACCGACGTCATCGAGGGCGGATCGGACCTCTTCGCTGCCCCCTCCGCTCTCCCGGCCCCCTTCCCAGCCGCCGCTCGCGACGACCTGATCGGTCCGGAGAGAGGCGAGCGCCGCGGCTCCGAAGTCCTGCGGGACGAAGCGCGTCGGCCCGGGAGAGCGGGAGACGATCCGGCCTCCGCACGGGGGCAGCAGACCGGCGATGGTGCGACCCAGGGTCGACTTCCCGCTGCCGTTCTCCCCGCGGATCAGGTGGAGCCCGCCACTCTCCCAGCGAGCGTCGAATGGGCCCGCGACCGGGTGATCGGTGTAGCCGATCAACCAGTCGCGAACCTCGAAGTGCGCGGTCACGTTCCCGCCGAGCCCACGAAGGCCTCGACGATTCGATCGATGAAGCCGATGTATCCGCCCTTCTCGTCCCGCCGCGAGGCTGCGTCGAGGGCGAGGACCCGCGCCTCGGACCCTCTCGTGATCTTGCGGGCGAGGATCTCCAGCTCCGGTCGACAGACGACCCAGCGGACCTCCTCCCGGACGGAGAGCTCGATCAGCCGCGCGAGCTGACGCGGCGATGGATCGGCCCCCGGCTTCGGCTCGATCTCGCCGACGATCCGAAGGTCGAACTCATCGGCGAAGTAGGCCCAGGTCTTGTGGTCCTCGATCAGCGCGGCGCCCCGGGCGGGCGCCATCCGCAGGGTCCACTCCTCGATCTTGGCATCGAGCCTCCGGCAGAAGTCCCGATGGCGCTCCTCGAACATCGACCGACTCTCGGGGCGGACGGCGAGCAGCCCACCGAGCACGTTGGCGGAGGCGATCCGCATCCGACTCGGGGAGAGGTTGTAGTGCGGATTCCCCTTCATGTGGAGGTGTCCGCCGGCCCGGGCCTCCGACTCGCAGGGAACCTCGAGCGCCTCGATCCCGCTCGAGACGTCGACATGGCCCGGTCGCCCGGGCTGGATCGCCTCATTGGATGCGGACTGGAGGAGGGGAGGAAGCCAGGAGTGCTCGAGATCGAGCCCGACGGTGAGGAGCAGCTCCGCCCGGGAGAGGGCAACGAGCAGCCGTGGCCGCGGGCGGACCGCGTGGAAGTCCTCGTTGCCCGAGGTGAGGGCTGTCACGCGCACGGCATCCCCGCCGATCTCCTTCGCGAGGTGCGCGAGGTCGGGGATCGTGCAGACCACCTCGACCCGTTCCCTCGCGTGAGCGACCTCCGCGGGGAGACCGAAGGAGAGAGCCACGGCGAGGCCGAAGGCGCCCCCGAGGAGGCTGCGGCGGCGAATGGAGGGTCGAAGGTCGCCCTTCGTCTTCGATCCGGTCATGGGCGACCTACCAATCCACTCCGTGCACGTGCCGACCGAACACCATCGTCCACTGCAGCTGCACCGCGACGAAGTCGGAGGTCGTCTCCACCCCCTCCTCCTCCTGCGCGAGGTCCGCATACTTGCGGATCCCGAGACGCAGCTGATGGGACTCGCTCGCGTTCCATGTGACGTGCGCGCCGAGGTCCCACGAATCCTCATCGGAGTCCTCCGCGTGCTCGTACGAACTGCCGCTCACGCCGAAGGCCCAATCGCGGCTCGCCCGCCACTCGGCGAGCGCGTGATAGCCCTGCGAGCGGGCGTTCGTCACGAGGAAGGAGTCGTCGAGATCGTCTCCCGGCGTGCCGTTGTCGTCGAGCTCGCCGAAGTCCCTGTCCCCGATGAGCCACTCCCCCTGCAGGAAGATCCCGCGACGGGTCGATTCGTCGAGACGGGTGTAGGTGAGGTCGAGCCCCGCCACCCCGCGGTCCAGCTCCCGCTCATCATCCTCATCCAAGCCGAAGACGTTCTCGGGGGCGAGCAGGTAGCTCCCGCCGAGCTGGAGCGTGCTCTCGTCCGCGAAATCGATGGAGGCCACGGCGCGCAGGTTGATCGAGAAATCGTCGAAGTCACGGACCGGCCGCTCCTCCTCGTCCTCGTCCTCTCCGTGCTCGTGACCCGCGGCCGGGCCGAGGACGGCGTGGCTGTCCCCCTCCACCCCCTCGACCAGAGCCGCGCTGATGCGGATCACCGAGTCGTCGGAGAGAGGAGACCACCACTGAAGCTCCAGCCCGGTCCCACGGAGCGAACCGCCGAGGTACTCCTGCAGCACGGAAGGCCGCTCGATGGTCAGGAGGTCGTGATCATGGATGCGGTTCTGCTTTCCGAAGTCGAGGTTGAAGCGTCCCCCGCGCAGGGTCATGCGACCGGGGAGCCAGTCCCGAGCATCGATGTAGGCCTCCTCCAGCTCCACCTCTTCCGACGAGAAGTGGATCACGCTGGTGTAGTCGAAGCGCGAGTCGAGGCTCCCGTAAAGACCGACCTCCACCGCTCGGAGGTCGAATCCGTCCGCTCCGGCGGCGCGCCCCTCCTCATCGGACCAGGAGAAGACGAGGTCGCCGGCCACGCTGATGTCGGGCGCGAGCGCGCTCCTCCTCTCGGAGCCGGCGAGATCGGACTGAGCCGGGAGGGGGCCGAGGAGCGCAGGGAGCAGGAGAGCGGCGAGCACGAGGCGGAGTCCGTACCCGAATCGATTCAGGGGCATGGGGTCTGCTTTCCAGGAGATGCGCTCCAGCCGGATCGGTCGATCCGAGGGGCGGGGCGCAAAGGGCGTTCGGTCGAGGATTGGAGTCATGCAGGGAGAGGTGTGGGAGACCGACCGACCCGGCATGCAACGCGCTCCCCCCACCACGACGCGGTGGACACGAGGCGGCGGAGACGGCGGGCAGGAAACGAGAGCACGAGACCGGGTCCGCCCGCGGGGGGGGTGAAGAGTCCTCGCGTGGACCCGGGAATCGAGGCTCGCGGAGCGGTCAGACTCGCGCGAGTGCGCTCGGCGGGGCGCGCGCCGGGGGCAGGCGTCTCGGCCCGACGCCCCGCACCAACAGGTGGCGGGGAGTCTCGAGGACCGTGATCCGGACCGCAAGGCAGAGCTCGGCGGGCTCGGCGATCGGGGAGAGGATGCGCTCCGCGGCCAGCCGACAGAGGGTACAGGGGTCCCGATGCGACGGGAGATCCCCGCCCGGATCCGGCGGCTCGGACGCCGGAGGAATCGTCCCCGGCTCCGCGTGATGGTGGTGGTGGTGATGGTGGTGGTGGTGATGTGAACCGTGCCCGTGATGATGGGCGTGGTGGTGGGCCCCCCCACCGAAGAGCGGCGGACCATGTTCGCCGTCGCAGTGATGCGCACCGACCAGCAGCGAGGCGAGCAGCATCCCGCACAGGCTCAGCCCTCCCACGAAGGTCTCCAGCGCCTTCGGGGCGTTCGACGGGCGTGAGTTCGGTGCAGATCGGCGTACGGCGGACAAGGCACACTCCAGGGTCGGGGCGGGGAACGGTCCGTACGTCCATCTAAGCCAAACGAAGGCCGTGCTCAAGCAAGATCCACCCCGTCGGTGCCGGTTCCCGCTCCGATACACGAAAGAAGCGCCCACTCCCCGGGCGGGGAGTGGGCGCTTCGCGTCACCGAGCTGATCGAGCGCGGTCTGGACCGCCTAGACCTCGGAGAGGCTCGCGACGAGGCAGCCCTTCGAGACGGAGTAGAGCGGGTCCTCGGCGTGACGGATCTCCTTCACCGGAATCGGGAAGTTGATCTTCTTGAACTCGTCCTGGAAGACCTCGATGAACCCGCCGATGAGGCTGGTGCCCCCCGCGCAGACGATGCTGATCGGGTCCGGGAAGTTCGGCATCGAGCTCGAGCTCTCGAAGCGGCTCTTGATGTTGGTGAGGGTGTAGGAGATCAGGTTGCGGTAGTAGATCTCCACCGCCTCCTCCTCGCGGTTCTTCGGGCGGGTGATGTCGACGCCCTTCTCCTTGATGGCGGTCGCCCGCGAGGCGCTGATCCCGAGCACGTTCGCCACGTTGCGGTCGATCCAGTCGCCGCCGCGCGTGGTGGAGAAGCTGAGGGCCGGGATCGACTTGTAGCTGACGCAGATGTTGAACATCCCGCCGCCACCGGAGATCCCGATGCCGGTGAAGTCATCCTCCGCGAGCTCGCTGAAGACGACGGCGTGACCCTCGACGAGGGGCTTGCCATTGTAGCCGAGGCTCTTGAGGAGCCCCCCGAAGACCCCCTGGTGGTAGATCACGTTCAGATCCGCGTCGATCGGCTCCGCCGGAACGGAGTAGTAGCAGACCTCGCCCTCCTTCGTCGGGGGGCCGAGGAGCGTCTCGAGGAGCATCTTCTCGATGGGGAGGGCATCCGACTCATCCGGGCTGATCATGCCGTCACGCATCGGGCGACGGGTCTCGCGGTTGAAGATGTTCGCCAGCTCGAAGGCCGGATCCCCCACCACGACCATGCGGCCGTTGATCACCACGTACTGCACGTTCAGGCGGGTGAGCATGTTCTTGGTGTAGTCGTCCGCATCGATGTCCAGGAAGGCGTTCCGCTGGATCTTGATGTGGACGTTCCCCTCGGCGTCCTGCGCCGAGCTGACAAGGTTGGCGGTCCCGACGTCGAGGCCACGCCCCAGCTCCGTCTTCGTCGCCACCCCGGTCGCCGTGGCGCTCTGCGCGCCGCAGTCGGTCTCGACCGACCCGTTCTCGTTCACGTTCTCGTTCACGTTCACACTCCCATCGGCCACGGCGCCTTCGCCGGGTACGAAGCCATTGTCGAGATCATCGTTCGAAGCGTTCATTGCCTCGTTCACTCACTTCCCTGTTTGAGAGAGCGCAGTTTCGCGAGGTTCTTGTTCACGCCGTTCGCCTTCGCGTTCTTGACCTCGACATTGCTGATGTTGGACTCGACCTGCTCGCTCGAGCTGCTCCGGGAGAAGAACGCCTGAAGCGCCTCCTCGGACGGGGGCTCGATCGAGGAGGAGGAGGACGAACCGCCCGGTCCGCCCGCGCTGACTTTTCTGGAGAGGGCCTCGATGCTCTGCTGGAGCGCGGCGAGGTCGGCGCTCGGGCCCGTGCTCGTCGGCGCGGCCTGGGCGACCGCCTCCCGGATCATCGAGCCGAGGAGCTCGGGATCGATGGCGGAGGCCCCGGGGACGCGGCCCTCCTCGACCTCCTGGCCGACCTGGCTCTCGAGCTGGGCGAGCCGCTCCTGATACTCCTGGACCTGCTGGTCCGCGTGGGCGCGCGCCTCCTCGGTGGCGGCGGAGACTTCGCGCTGAACGCGCTCCTCGAGCTGCTCCTGGCGCTCCTTCACGAGGCGCTGGAACTCGCTCCTTGCCTCCGCCCGGATCTGCTCGCGCTCCTGCGCGGTCGCGGCGGCGAGGCGCTCCTCGACGACGCGGTTCACCGCCTCATCGATGAGCCGGAAGACGGTCTGCTTGTCGAGGACCTTGACCTTCCGGCAACCACGACGGCTCAGCTCGTCGAGGCCGACATCGGTCGCGCTCTGGCGGATGACATCCTGAACGCTCAGGGGCTTGCTCATCGAAGGGCACCGCTCTTCTCTGGAACCCGGGGGGGGCGGCGCGGAGGGCGCGGCGCCCGCTCGGGGCTCGATCCGGTGCCTCGGGGGGTGTCGATCTCGGCCGGATCCGTCCGTCCGAGGGGCCGCGGGGCGGCTCCTGCGGGACCGAGGTTCCGAGGCGGAGAAGAGTAGCATCGGAGATGAGGAGACGGCAAATCGCGGGCGCGGCGCCCCCGGCCGGGCGGGATCGGATCCGCCCGCGAGGACCGTCGCATCGTCGAGAAGGGGGGGATGCGCGGCGACTCACGCCCCCGGAGGAGGCGCGGCGTCGAGGGTGTGGGCTGGGTGGTTCGAGCGCCCCGGCGGAGGGCGGTCGATCAGTCCGAGAGCTCGTCGAGGCGGCGCTGCCGCAAGCCGCGGGCCCGACGCTCCAGCGCGGTCCGGCCCTCCCGATCGATATTGGACTCCCGCTCGAGATAGCTGCGGATCATCTGCTCGGCCGCCGCGTAGTTTCGGAGAAGCTCGTAGTTTGCGGAGAGCTTCATGTAGACCGAGTTGATCGGCTGCGTCGACGCGAGATAGCGGAGGTAGAACTCGTACTCCCGGTTCGCGCCCTCGAGCCAGTCGACCGCCTTCGTCTGCGCTGCGTCGCGCTTCGCGACCGCATCAGCGGGAGGCTTCTGCCCCCGCGCCTCGGCATCGTCGACGATCCCCTGCCAGTGATCCCGGTCCCCCATGGCGATGATGCCGAGGGTGGAGCGGACCTCTCCCAGGCGGATCCGAGGGGTCGCGGAGTCGCGGGAGAGATCCCGCGCCTCGACCAGCAGCGCCTCCGCCTTCTCGAGGGTGGGGACCGTCGCGAGGTAGCGGTCCCGCCGACCGGAGGTCATGTCCTCGTAGACATCGTCCACGAGGCGGGTGGCCTCCTTGAGGTTCGAGGTGATCCGCTTCGCCGCCTCGATCTTGTCGTCCGGGTCCACCTTGCCGGTGCGACGATAGGGCCCGCCGCTCGATGCTCCCCCGTTGCAGCCGGCGAGGACGCCCAGGAGAAGAAAGAGGACCAGCGGGCGCGAGGCCCTCACCACGAGGCCGAGTCGGGAGTGGCCGCTTCGCGTCGATTCGGTGGATCGGCAGAGGGACCGCATCGGGGCTCCTTCGGTCGGGTTGCGGGGCTGGGATTGCCGGACTGGGGTTGCCGGACTGGGGTCGCCGAGCCGGAGCCGCCTCCGGGCACGATTCCCCGAGCCTCCGCAGGGTGGCTCGAATCCGAAGCATCGGACACCGGCACCATCACGGAATCGTCACTGCCCCCGCCCTCGACCGACGGGACCCAGCCCTGCGGCGGGTGGATCGGAGCGCTCCGGGGCCGCCAGCGCCCCGATACGCGCCGGATCGAAGCGAACCCGGTGCTCCCGGGTGCGGTGAGTGAGGACCTGCCCCGGAGAGAGGCCCTTCGGCTTGCGGACATGCTTCGCCTCGGTCCAGACCACCCGCTCATCCCCGGGTCCACGCCATCCGGCGAGGTAGGCGGCGATGAAGGCGGCATCATCAATACTCTCGGGGGAGGCCTGCCGCCCCTTCGGCACGCGGACGATCACATGAGGGCCGGGGCGCCCGGCCCGATGGAAGAAGAGGTCGTTCCCCCGGGCCACGCGGATCGAGAGGGTGTCGTTGTCCTTCGCGCTCCGCCCGGCGAGGACCTCGAGCCCCTCCCGGGTGCGATAGCGGCGAAAACGGGGCGCGCTCGGCGTGCCTCCCCGACCGGCGGAGGCCCCTCGGTCCGCCCTCTGCCTCTGGGGCGGTCGACTTCGCTCCCTCGAGCCCAGCCACTCCTCCGCCGCGACGAGGGGCTCCGGCGACGCGAGGAGGTCCTCGGCGGTCCGCGCGCTCAGAGATGAGAGGAGCGCCTCGAGCTCGGCGAGCTCGCCCCTCTGGCTCTCCCGCCTCCGCTCCAGCTCGGGGAGCGCCTTCTTCCCGCGGCGGGCGCGCCGGAAGATCCGCTCGAGGTTCTCGCTCGGGGCCAGACGGGGATCGAGGTCGATCCGCACCCGCGGGGTCCCGGGAGCGAACCAGTCGGTCACCTCGATCGAGGCCTCACCCCGCTTCATCCGATGCTGCTCCGCCTTCAACAGCTCCCCCCGGCGCTGCCACTCCTCGTGGCGCGCGGCGACCTCGTGCTCTCGATCGAGCTTCTCGATCAGGCCGAGCCGACGCTTCCGCTCCCGCCGCAGCCGGGTCGTGGCGGAGCGCAGACGCTCCTCGACCGCCAGGCGAAGGTCCAGCGCCTCCATGCGGAGCTCGAGGAAGCGATGGAAGGGGGTGGGGTGAGCGCGGAGCTCGTCCGGAATGTGATCCCGGGGCTCGAAGGGCATGGTCCAGGTCTCGCCGGTCCGCCGAGGAGGAGCCTCCGGGAAGCGGTAGCGCTCCTTCACCGCGATCCCCCCCCGCCCGTGGACGAAGCGGACGCGACGGGACTCCGTCTCCACGACGAGGAGTCGCCCCCGACGGCCGAAGAGCTCGAGGACCACCTCGCAGGACTCCCGGGGAGCCTCCGCCCGGCCGCGGATGCAGCGCAGTCGGACGACGCGATCCCCACCCGGCTGATCGAAGGCGACCACCCGGGTCCCGCCGAGGAGCGCCCGCAGCTCGACCGCGGGCTCGCTCGGGCTCGGGGGGGAGGTCCCGGGTTCTTCGACGAGATGAAGGCGCGAGGTGTCCGGGCGGGTGGTGATGAAGAGGGGGAGACGCGTGGCGCCCGCCCCCTCCGCCCCCGCCCGGCGGAAGCGCAGCAGGAAACCGTGGGGAGGACGGTCGTAGACCTTCTCCAGACGGCTCCCGATCAGCAGATCGGCGAGCTCCTCGACGAGGGCCCCGACCTCCTCGGCGCGCAGACCGCTCACCTCACCGCTCCCCTTCCCGGGATGCGGAGGAGGGGCGGGAGCGACCGCTCCTGCCCCTCCCCCTCCGGTCTCGCGGACCGGAGATCGCCGCCGGGCGGCGATCCACCATGAACGCGGCTACTCGGCGGCGTTCCACGGGTCATCGATCCGCCCGTACTCGAGGATTTCCCCCGCTCCGAAGAAGAGCTCCAGCTCCCGCGCCGCGGCCTCCGGAGAGTCGGAGCCGTGGACGAGGTTGTAGCCGTTGGAGATGCCGAAGTCCCCGCGGATCGTCCCCGGCTCCGCGTCGCAGCCGAAGGTCGCGCCCATCAGCTTGCGGCAGACGGAGATCGCCTTGTGCCCCTCGAGGGCGAGGGCGACGACCGGGTTGGAGGTCATGAAGGAGACGAGCCCGTCGTAGAACCCCTTCCCCTGGTGCGCCTCGTAGTGCTTCGCCGCCAGCTCGGGGGAGATCTGCATCAGCTTCATGCCGAGGATCTTCAGGCCCTTGCGCTCGAACCGGGCGATGATCTCGCCGGAGAAGCCGCGCTGCACGGCATCCGGCTTGAGGAGAATCAGCGTGCGTTCCATCGTGTCACCATTCCTTCGTGGGAGTCGCTCCTCAGGGTCCCCCGGTCCCGGCTCCGCCGGAGAGCGGGTCACGGTCGGGGTCGCGGCGAGGATGCTATACTGACCTGCGGCAGGAGCGGGCCCCTCGGATGCATCGTGACGATGCCTCCCAGGGAGCATGCCTCCCACGGGTCCCGATCAGGACGCGGATTCTCACCGATGAAGGGGAGAATTCCAGCGGAACCGGGTCCGACGAGCGGCCGCGGGGGACCTCCAGCGAGGTCCTCGAGGTAGGAACCTCCCCACGGTCGGGCGGAACGGGGCGCCCGGGAACGACGATGTCACGATCCGCCGAGAGCACCGCCAGCGCCATCGCCGCCCTCCTCGACGCCGGCTCCCCCGTGGAGTCGGTCGATCCCGTCCACATCCCCTCCATCCTGAGCTCCCTCCTCGACGGAGAGCCCCCCTGGGCGTCGCTGGTGGACGCGGCGATCTCGGCCACCGGCGCGGAGCGCGGCTTCCTGCTCCGACGCAGTGAGGAGGAGTGGGAGGTCACCGCCGCCCGGACCTTCGAGGGGGAGGAGGTCCTCCACCCCCTCGACAAGGTGATCCGCCCCCTCGTCGATCGCTGTCGGGACCGGGGCGAGAGCTTCATCACCGACGACCTGACCGCGGACGACGCCTGGCCCGCCCTCGAGAGGGAGCGCGCGCCGCGGACGCGGGCGCTGCAGATTCACCCTCTCCCCGATGGCACGGGCGCGCTCTACCTCGACCATCGGTTCCACGGCTTCCCCGGCGACCCGGGGCCCACCCGCCTCGCCTGTCTCCTCTCCATCCTGAGCTGGATGACGGGCCGGGAGCAGCACCGGATCGACGGCGAGCGACTCGTCGAGGAGCTCCGCCAGGCCCGCGCCGCGGGCGGCCTCTCCCGCTCGATTCCCCCCGCCGGTGATCGAGGGAGCGAGTCGGAGGATGTCGGACGGGTCCTGATCGTGGGGAACCACCCGGAGATCGTCGAGGTTCAGGCCCTGATCGATCGCGTCGCCCCGAGCGACGCGCCGATCCTCGTCACCGGGGAGAGCGGGACCGGCAAGGAGCTCGTCGCCCGCTCGATCCACGAGCGCAGCAAGCGCGCCGCGGGTCCCTTCATCTCGGAGAACTGCGGGGCCATCACGGAGACGCTCCTCGAGAGCGAGCTCTTCGGCTGCGTGAAGGGCGCGTACACCGGTGCCGATGAGGACCGGCCGGGGCTCTTCGAGCTCGCGTCCGGCGGGACGATCTTCCTCGACGAGATCGGCGACACCTCGCCCGGGCTGCAGAAGAAGCTCCTCCGCGTCCTGCAGGAGGGGCTCGTGCGGCGCGTCGGGGGACAGGAGCCGATCCCCGTCGATGTCCGGGTCCTCTCGGCGACGAACCGCAATCTCTACGACGAGGTCCAGCTCGGCGAGTTTCGCGAGGACCTCTTCTACCGACTGAACGTGATCAACATCCAGCTGCCGCCGCTGCGCGAGCGGCGGGAGGACGTGCCGCTCCTCGCCGAGCACTTCCTCCGGATGCAGAACGAGCGGAGCGGACTCCTCAAGGAGTCGAGCCCCGAGTGGATCGAGGCCCTCCTCTCCCACCACTGGCCGGGGAACATCCGCGAGCTTCAGAACGAGGTCCGCCGCTCCCACGCCCTGAGCGGGGCGGTGCTCGAGGCGGAGGCCCTCAGCCGCCGCGTCGGGGGGGACGCGCCATCGACGCGCGCGCCGCACTCCATCGAGGCGGTCCTGGAGAGCGGCTCGCTGAAGAGTGCGACCGAGGAGTTCGAGAAGTCGATCATCGAGGCCGCCCTGAAGCGATTCCGCGGGAACCGGGTCAAGGTCAGCGAGAGCCTCTCCATTCCGAAGACGACGCTCTACGCGAAGATCCGTCGCTACGACCTCGAGTAGGTCGGTCCCCTCCCCTCCAGAATCTGGACGGTCCGCCCCGAACCGGAACCCCCCCGCCCGCGGGGCCCACCCCCGCGGGCCCCGCCCCCCCCTGACGGGTCGGTTCCAAGCCCTCCTGAGCCTTCTCTGCGGTCGAAGGGGCTTTTCCCACGACGGGCCCCGGCCTTGCTTCCTGTCTCACCCCGAAGGCGCGGCGGCCGGCGCGAGGCCCCCGAGGCGATCGCCCCGGCACCCTTCAGGAAGACACCCGAGCGCTGGTCCCCTTCGGGGGACGGATGAGGAGGATCGCTCGTGACCGAGACCAACGACTTCGAAGCACGCCTCGAGGCCTTCCTCGGCTCCATTGCCGGGCGGGACTCGATCGCCCCGGCCGAGCTGACGGATGCCCTCCCCGAGCTGACCGAGGACACCCCCGAGAGCCGCAAGCTCGCCGTCAAGGTGAGCGAGCACCTTCAGGCCCAGGGCTGCTCCCTCCTCGAGGCGGAAGAGCCCGACGCGGCGGAGCTCCAGACCGACGTGGAAGGAGAGGACCTCGACTCCTTCGACGAGGAGGATGTCTCCGACGAGGGGGACTCCGACGGCGACGACGCGGATGACGATGACGGCGACGTCGAGCGCTTCGACGCCGCGCGCGCCCGGCGCCTCAGCGCGGAGTCGGTCAAGGCCCTCGACGACCCCATCCGCATGTACTTCGCGCAGATGGCCTCGATCCCCCTCCTCACCCGGGACGAAGAGATCCTCTACGCCAAGCAGATCGAGCGCTCCCAGGAGCGCCTCGTCCGCCTCGTCTACCAGACCGCCCTCGGCCAGCAGCTCGCCATCGGCCTCCTGCAGGAGATTCAGGATGGCACTCAGCTCGTCGAGAAGAGCCTCGACCTGAACCTCTCCCGCAAGGGAGACCGCCAGAACTTCTACGACCGCCTCTCCCGGGAGCTCCCGTCCCTCCACCGGGCTCTGCAGGAGAATCGTCGCGACTTCCTCGCCCTGGAGGAGCTCAACCTCTCCGACGGAGAGCAGCGGCCGAAGATCGAGCGCCGACTGACCCGCCGGATCGCCCGCACCGTCCGCACCCTCGAGAGCTACGAGGTGAAGATGAAGTCGGTGACCGTCTGGCAGGAGCAGATCGTCGAGCTCGGGCTCGTCCTTGAGGGGTTCCTCCCGACCCTGAGGATCAAGAACAAGACGAACCCGGAGATCCGCGAGCTCGAGCCGGTCAACGAGGCGCTCCTCGAGACCTACCCCGGCTTCGTCGAGCGCTGCCGCGAGATCCACCACCAGTTCTGCGAGTACGAGGGGGCCAAGGGGAACCTCTCCTCCGGGAACCTCCGCCTCGTCGTGAGTGTCGCGAAGAAGTACCGCGGCCGGGGGCTGAGCTTCCTCGACCTGATCCAGGAGGGGAACACCGGCCTGATGCGGGCCTGCGAGAAGTACGAGCACCGCAAGGGCTACAAGTTCAGCACCTACGCGACCTGGTGGATTCGTCAGGCGATCTCCCGCGCGATCGCCGAGAAGTCCCGGATGATCCGACTCCCCGTCTACATGTCCGAGACGATGTCCAAGCTCAACTCGCTCGCCCGCGAGCATGTCCAGAAGCACGGTCAGCGCCCGGACCTGATCGAGCTCGCTCGTGAGCTCGAGGTGCCGGAGGACGAGCTCCGGATGATCCTCCGCATGAGCCGTCACCCCGTCTCGCTCTCCTCGCCGATCGGCCCCGAGGATGACTCCAGCTTCGGGGACTTCATCGAGGACCCGAACCTCGAGCCCCCCGGGGAGCGCATCTCCCAGGAGTCGCTCAAGCGCCGGATCCACGAGGTGCTCGATCAGCTCAGCATGCGGGAGCGCGAGGTCCTGAAGCTCCGCTTCGGCATCGACCGCGACGAGACCTACACCCTCGAGCAGCTCGGGAAGCGCTTCAAGGTCACCCGGGAGCGGATCCGACAGATCGAGATCCGCGCCCTGAACAAGCTGAAGCACCCGATCCGCTCTCGCGCGCTCGAGAGCTACTTCGACGACAAGTAGGAGGCGGGGCGACCCGCCCTCGCCTTCTCCAACCCACGCCTTCTCCATGGAGCCGCTTCCGCCCCCGGAAGTTGGCTCCTTTTTTTCATTTCCGGCCTGATCCCGATGGCAGAGTCCCGATGGCGGCGACTCGAAGGCAGGGACTCGAAGGCAGGGACTCGAAGCCTGGGTTGCGGTGGCGTTGCGCTGGCGAGGCCTCGCTGGCGCCGCTCCGGCCGAGGAGGTCGCGGGCGCCCTCAGTCCCCACCGCGAGCGATCTGCAGGCGAGCGTCGACGATGAGCCCGCCCTCGGCGGAGGCCTGGGCCGCGCAGGCCACCCCCTCCGCTCCGCCGTCGGACTCCTGCCCGAGGACGGAGACCGTGAGGTGGAGCGGCACGGGCCGGACCAGCTCCTGATGCACCTGGAGGGCGTCGATCGACACCAGCCGCGGCCAGTGGTCCGCATCGGGGACCTGCGCGCCCTCCGCCTCCGGGGGCACGGAGACTCCGGAGACGACGAGCTGCGCGAGCTGAGAGAGCGCCTCGACGACGAGCGTGGAGGGGAAGACGAAGCCATGCCGATGAGGGCGGAGACCCGCCTCCTCCCCGCAGACGTTCTTCACCGCGACGGCGTGCTCCCCCGGGACGAGGGAGAGGACCCGGTCGAGGAGGAGGAGCGGGGGGCGCTGGGGGACGATGGCGAGAATGTCCTCGATCTCGAGGTCGAGACGACCGCCGCGGAATCGCAGGCGCCGCGCCTGCGCCTCCCCATCGAGCTCCTGCGTCATGCCCGCTCCTCTCCTGATCCCGCACCTCCGAGAACCGGGGCGGATCGTAGCGGATCGCCGGGCCCCACACACCCCGGGCCCTCGGGGTCGGAGGGGTCCGAGGCGCCCGCCCCAACTCCGGTGGAACCGATGGAGGAGACCCGATAGGGTGACATGAACGAAGATCGCCCCAGTGCGGCTCCTCGGTCTCCTTCCCCCGGGAAGACGCCGGGAGAACCGGGGCGATCGGGCCCCCCGGCACCCCACCGGGCCGATGCCGAGGGGCCTCACCGCCCGGGTCCGGGCTCGAAGTTCACCTCTCGTCCGCCGTCGGGCGACCAGCCTCCTCGAGGAGAAGCGATGTGCTCTCTCGCTCAGCGTCACGGAGACAACCTGTACCCCGTGCAGTTCAGCGCCACCTTCGGCGACCACACCCTGGACCTTGAGGTCCCCGAGGGGGTCTGGAACCCCACCCCCCACGGCGTCCACCTCGGCAACATGCTCACCCAGCTCGACTTCTCGGGGGAGCATGTCCTCGAGCTCGGCACTGGCTGCGGGGTCCACGCGATCCTGATCGCCCGGGCCGGAGCCCCGCGCATGACCGTGACCGAGATCGATCAGCCGATCCTCGACAACGCGCGCCACAATCTCGAGAAGCACGGGATCGAGATCCCGATCGATTACGTGGTGGCGGATTGGATTCAGGTCGACGGCGGGCCGTACGACTGTCTCATCACCAATCCCCCCTTCGGCAAGGCGGGCAAGCACTACCGTCGCTACTTCATCGACACCCTGATCATCGAGGCGCACAAGCTCGTTCGCCCCGGGGGGCGCCTCATCTTCATCCACTCGAGCATGGCCGACATCCCCCGCTCCCTGCGACTGATGGACGAGTGCGGGATGGAAGTGCGGATCCTCGGGGAGACCGACCACGAGTTCCGGAACTACTACTTCGAGGATCCCCAGTACCTGCTGGAGATGGCGAAGATCCCCGGGGGCTATCAGGTCCGGGACGGGAAGCAGTACGAGCGACTGATGGCGTTCGAGGCGCGCCTCCCCCGGTAGTCGGAGGGGTCGCGGGCCTCCGGCGGCGGAGGCAGGGTTCGCCTCAGCGCAGGCGCGCCGCCGCATCGAGGGAGCCGGAGGAGACGATCCCCGCCGCCGCCTCGATCTCGTCACTCAGATTCCGATCTCCGTGGACCCGTGGCAGCTCCGCCCGACCGGCCGCGATCGCCCGCTCCAGCGCCTTGCCGCTGCGGAGCGGGCGGCGGGTCTCCAGCGCATCGAGCGCGATCATCAGCTCGATCCCGAGGACGTACTCGGCGTTGCGGACGATCTGGCTCGCCTTCCGCGCCGCGATCGTGCTCATGCTCACGTGATCCTCGGTGCCGGCCGAGGTCGGGACCGTGTCCACCGAGGCGGGATGCGCGTGCACCTTGTTCTCGCTCACGAGGCTCGCCGCGGTGACCTGCGCCATCATGTACCCGCTCTCGAGCCCCTCCTGGCGCGAGAGGAACGGGCTGAGTCCGCTCAGGTCCGGATTCACCAGTCGCTCGATCCGACGCTCCGAGATCGACGCGAGGTCCGCGGTGATGATGCCGAGCAGATCCGCGGCGTAGCCGATCGGCGCTCCGTGGAAGTTCCCCCCCGAGAGGATGTCCCCCTCCCCGGCCCCGTCCGCGGGGAAGACGAGGGGGTTGTCGGTGGCGGAGTTCACCTCGGTCACGAGGGTCCGCTCGATGAAGTCGAGGGCATCCCGCCCCGCCCCGTGAACCTGCGGAATGCAGCGGAGCGAGTAGGCATCCTGCACCCGCCCGCAGTCGGCATGGCTCTCAAGGATCGCGCTGCCCTCGAGGAGCGCCCGGACCCGCCGCGCGACCACCGCCTGACCCCCATGGGCGCGGACATCCTGGATTCGCGGATCGAAGGGGGTGGCCGACCCGAGCAGGGCCTCGAGGGTGATCGCGCCGATGATGTCGGCGGTGTCGAACGCCCGGCGGGCCCGGACGAGGGCATCCGCGAGGTACGCGCTCGAGGTCTGCACGCCGTTGATGAGGGAGAGCCCCTCCTTCGCCCCGAGGGTCACCGGCTCGAGGCCGACCTTGCGCAGGGCCGCCCGGCCGCGGAGGCGCTTCCCCTCCACGGTGGCCCACCCCTCCCCGATGAGCACCTGCGCCAGATGGGCGAGGGGAGCGAGGTCGCCGCTCGCCCCCACCGAACCCTGGCTCGGGATCCGAGGGAGCACGTCGTGGTCGATCATGTCGAGGAGGAGCTGGAGGGTCTCGGGGCGGATCCCGGAGTTCCCGCTGGCGAGGGCGTTCGCCCGGAAGACGAGCATCAGCCGCACCACCGGATCGGGGATGTCGGGTCCGCACGCCGCGCCGTGACTGCGCACGATGTTCTGCTGGAGCCGACGGACCTGCCGCGGCGAGATCTTCACGTTGCAGAAGCGACCGAAGCCGGTGTTGATCCCATAGGCGGTGCGGTCACCGGCGAGGGCCGCTCCGACGACCCGCTCCGCGCGTCGCACCGCCCGCTTCGCATCGGAGGTCAGCGCGACCCTGACCCGGCCCTCGGCGATCGGGGCGAAGTCGGCGAGCTGGAGGCCATGACCGTCGAGGCGGAGCCGACGCGGCTTGCCGCGTTCACCGGTGGGAGCTTTCTTGCGTGCCATGGGGCCTCCTCGGCGGGAGTGGCGGTTCCGGCCGGGGGGCCGGGGTTCTTGCGTCGGAGGACGGTAAGGAATGGCACGCGATGCGGCAAGTGGACGAGAGGGGAATCGACGCGCGCTGCTCCGGCGAACACGATCACGCGGGGACGGTCGACGGCGGGTGGAATGCACCACCCCGTGTTGACACCCCGGAGCCCCCGGGCAGGATGGCCGGTCGGGCTTCCCTGACGAAGCCCCACTTCCCGGTTCCGCGAGGATTCACCGCGCCACGCGCTTCGGCCGCGCGGCCCCGGAACGCCCTCGACCGTCGCTCCCCCCCGCCGCCCGGCCCCGTGCCCGGAGCGCCGGGCCCGGACCGGTCCCGAGGGACACCTCTCAGATCGGAGTCCGACTGATGCAGCGCGAAGAACTCCCCGTCGACGTCCTCTTCGTCGGCGCCGGACCCGCCAACCTCGCCGCCGCCTACCACCTCGCCCGAACCCTTCGCGAGAAGGGGCGGGAGGACATCAGCATCGCAGTCATCGAGAAGGCGCAGTCGGTCGGGGGACACACGCTCTCCGGCGCGATCATGGACCCGGTCGCGATGAACGAGCTCTTCCCCGAGGGCTTCCGCGAGGCCGGCTGCCCGATCGAGGCCGAGGTCACCGGCGAGCAGGTCTTCCAGATGTCGGAGCGCAGGGCGACCCGCCTCCCCCTGATCCCTCCCCCCCTCAAGAACCACGGCAACGTGATCATCACCCTCTCCGATGTGGTCCAGTGGCTGAAGGAGAAGGTGGAGGAGCTCGAGGTGATGGTCTTCGAGGGCTTCCCCGGGCACGAGTTCATCTGGGACGGGGATGCGGTCGCCGGGGTTCGGACCATCGACAAGGGGCTCGGCCCCGACGGACAGCCCGGGGCGGGCTTCGAGCCGGGCGCGGACATCATGGCCCGGTGCACCGTCCTGGGAGAGGGCCCGCGCGGCTCGCTGACGCGGCACCTCACCGAGAAGCTCGGCCTGCAGGGGGCCAATCCGCAGATCTTCGGCACCGGCTGCAAGGAGGTCTGGCGCCTGCCCCCCGGGCGGTTCGAGCCCGGTCGCGTGATCCACACCGCCGGCTGGCCGCTGCGCGACGACCAGTACGGTGGCTCCTGGATCTACGGCCTCGCGGACGACAAGGTCTCGATCGGCTTCGTGACCGCGCTCGACGCCGGTGATCCCTGGCTCGACCCGTGGGAGATGTTCCAGCGCTGGAAGAGCCACGCGAAGATCCGCTCGATCCTCGAGGGGGGCGAGATCCTGAAGGCGGGGGCGAAGACGATCCCCGAGGGGGGATACTGGTCCCGCCCGAAGAGCCACGGCGATGGCTTCCTGATCGTCGGAGACTCCGGTTCGAACCTGAACATCAGCCGCCTCAAGGGGATCCACACCGCGATCAAGACCGGGCTCCTGGCCGCGGAGACCCTCGTCGATGCCATTGAGAAGGACGACTTCTCGGATGCCACGCTCTCCGGCTACGAGACCCGCTTTCAGGAGTCCTGGCTGCGCGCCGAGCTCTACAAGGTCCGGAACTTCCGCCAGGAGTTCAAGGCGGGCTTCCGGAAGGGCGCGCTCAAGGCGGGCGTGAAGCACCTCCTCGGGGGCGTCGGGAAGGAGCGGATCGCCGTCGAGGCGGACCACGCGGAGATGACGCGGCTCGCCGATGCGAAGCCCGCCCCACCCCCCCTCGAGTACGACGGGAAGTACCTGATCGACAAGCGCTCGCAGGTCTTCCTCTCCGGAGCGATCCACGGCGAGCTTCAGCCGAGTCACCTGCAGGTCGCGGATCCCGACATCTGCCGCACGACCTGCGCGACCGAGTACGGAAACCCCTGCGAGGCGTTCTGCCCCGCCAACGTCTACGAGATGATCGATGACGGCGACGGCGGTCGGAAGCTGCAGATCAACCACTCGAACTGCGTCCATTGCAAGACATGCGACGTGCTCGACCCCTACCAGGTGATCACCTGGACGGTCCCCACCGACGCCGGAGGCCCGAAGTACCAGGGCCTCTGAGCCGAGGCGACCTCGCGAGGGGACGGGCGGAGGAGGAGTCCCGATGCCGGAGGATCTCGACCCCGCGAAGGCGCACAGGGTCGCAGCGGAGGCCCTGCGCTGGCGCTGCGATGAGGACTGGGTCGCCGAGTTCGATTCGACCGAGACGATCGAGCCGATCGCCGGTGTGATCGGGCAGGACGGCGCGATCGACTCGCTCCGCTTCGGGCTCGAGATCCACGCGCCGGGGCAGAACATCTTCGTTCGGGGAATCTCCGGCACCGGTCGGCTCACCCTGCTCCGAGGTCTCCTCCGGGAGGTTCGCCTCGCCTGCCCCCTGGCCCCGGACCTCTGCTACGTCCACGACTTCTCGTCCCCGCACGAACCGCGGCTCCTGCAGCTCCCCCGCGGCAAGGCCCGGCGCTTCGCCACCCGCGTCGATGACCTGATCGAGTTCATCACGGCGGAGCTCCTGCCCCTCCTCTCCTCCGAGGTGATGAGGGAGAAGCGCGCGGCGCTCGACGCGCGCGCGGCCGAAGAGCGGACGGCCCTCACCGATCCCTTCGAGGCGGACCTCGCCGAGCGGGATCTCATGCTCGTGCCCATCGAGGATGAAGGCTCCGTGCGCATGGCGATCCTCCCGGTCGTAGACGGGAAGGTGTACCGCCATGAGGCGTACGAGGCGATGATCGCCTCGGGCGAGGTGAGCGCGGAGGCGGCGGAGGCGACGACCCGGGCGATGCAGGAGGAGGCGGGCCGCTTCCAGGCGATCGGTCGCCAGATGGAGGAGCTGCGCGAGGCCCACCGGCAGCGGGTCCGCGCGCTCTTCGAGGGGGAGGCGCGGAGACAGGTCGAGGGGTTCATCCGCCCGATCCTGGTGGAGCACGCGCAGGACGCCCCGCGACAGTTCCTCGAGGCGGTCGTCGAGGACCTCCTCGGCCAGCGCCTCGGCCCCCTCGCCCGCGAAGAGGACACATCCTTCACCCGGCTCTACCAGGTCAACGTGGTCAGCGACCACTCCGATCCGGACGACTGCCCGGTGATCGTGGAGAGCCACCCGACCCTCTCGAATCTGTTCGGCGGGCTCGACCCCGAGTTCGTCCCCGGTGGAGGGATGCAGCTCGACCACGCCAGCGTGCGGGTCGGCTCGGTGGTTCACGCGGATGGGGGCTACCTCCTCGTCGAGGCGCGAGACCTGATCACGGAGCCGGGGGCGTGGCCCGCGCTCAAGCGGTTCCTGCGCACGGGCGAGGCGGTGATCCCCACCGAGGGCCCCGACGGCCGCTCCATCGGTCCCGGGCTCGAGCCGGAGGCCCCGCGGGCGAACGTCAAGGTCGTGCTGATCGGAGACCCCGGGCTCTACACGATCCTCGACCAGGTAGACCCCGAGTTCTCCCTCCTCTTCAAGGTGCTCGCCGACTTCGACACCACGATCCCCCGGAGCGCGGAGTCGGTGGCGAGCTACGCCGGAGTCCTCTCGCGCATCGCCCGGGAGGAGGGGCTCACCCCCTTCGACGGGACCGCCATCGCCGCGCTGGCCGAGCACGGAGCCCGGATCGCCGGGAGGAACGACCGCCTGACCACCCGCTTCGGGCGCCTCGCCGACATCGCCCGGGAGGCCTCGTTCAACGCGGCGAAGGACCCGAAGCCGCGGGTCGGTCGGCGGCACATAGAGGAGGCGGTGGCGAGCACCAAGCGACGCGCCGACCTCCCGGCGCGCCGCTTCCGGGAGCAGATCGCGGAGGGGGCGGTCCGCATCGCGACGACCGGCCGGGTCGTGGGGCAGGTGAACGGCCTCGCAGTGGTCAACGCCGGCCCTCTCACCTACGGCTTCCCCTCGCGGATCACCGCCACGATCGGACCGGGCACGGCCGGGGCGATCAACATCGAGCGCGAGGCCGAGCTCTCCGGCTCGATCCACACGAAGGGCTTCTACATCCTCGGGGGGCTGCTCCGGCATCTGCTCCCGACCGATCACCCCCTCGCCTTCAGCGCCTCGATCGCGTTCGAGCAGTCGTACGGCGGGATCGACGGGGACAGCGCGAGCGGGGCGGAGGTCTGCTGTCTCATCTCCGCCCTCACCGGAGTGCCGCTCCGCCAGGACCGCGCGATGACCGGAGCGATCGATCAGCATGGCCACGTGCAGCCGATCGGCGCGGTGAACGAGAAGATCGAGGGGTTCTTCGATGTCTGCGAGGCGACGGGACTCACCGGGGAGCAGGGCGTGATCGTGCCGCGGTCGAACGTGCGCAACCTGATGCTCCGGCCGTCCGTCGTCGATGCGTGTCGCCGCGGGGAGTTCCATGTGTTCGCGGTCGACACGATCACCGAGGCGCTCGAGGTGTTCACCGATCGCGCGGCGGGCAGCCTCGACGAGAGCGGGGCCTACGCTCCGGAGACGATCCTCGGTCGGGCGGTGGCGCGCGCGGGCGAGTTCTGGAGCGCGGTCCGGGAGGGCGCGGGCCGACGCTGAGTCGACGCCGACCGGGAGTCAGGCCGGGACGAAGAAGCGCGAGTGCAGCGCGCGGACCGCATCCTCCACCTGCTCCTGCGGCACGAGGAAGGTCAGATTCGTGTGGGTCGCGCCGTAGCTGATCATGTCGATCGCCACGCCCCGGGCCGTGATCGCTCCCAGCACCTCGGCGACGACGGTCCCGTCCTCATCCAGGCGGTCCCCGACCACGCTGACCATCCCCTTCCCTCGGATCACATCCACCTCGGCGAACGACTCGAGCTCGCGGATCACCGCGCCGAGATGGACGTCGGGGTCGATCGGCGTGAGGGAGACCGAGACCTCCGAGGTGGAGATCATGTCGATGGAGATCCCGTGAGAGTCGAAGGTCGCCGCGATGCGTGAGAGGAACCCGTGGCGCGCCAGCATCCGCGGGCTCACCACCGTCACCACCCGGACCCCGCTGCGATGCGCGATGGCCCGGATCCGCTCGCGCGGGCTCCCCTCCGGCAGCTCCGCGGTGATCGAGGTCCCCACGCGATCGGGGTGACGGGTGTCCCGCACCGAGACCGGGATCCCGTGGTGCATCGCCGGGGCGAGGGTCTGGGGGTGGAGGACCTTCGCACCGCAGTAGGCGAGCTCTCCGGCCTCGCGGAAGGTCAGGTGCTCGATGCGGGTCGCCTCGGGGACGATCCGGGGGTCACAGGTGTGGATGCCGTCGACATCGGTCCAGATCTGGAGCTCCGCCGCGTCGAGGGCGCGGGCGATGAGGCTCGCGCTGTAGTCGCTGCCTCCCCGCCCGAGGGTCGTGATGCGTCCATCCGAGGTGCCGCCGATGAAGCCCGTGATGACCGGGATCGGGGCGCCGTGCCGCGCCAGTCCTCGGGAGGAGAACCAGGAGGCCATCCGGTCGAAGCACTCGGCGAGGGGGCGCGCCCGCCCGTGGCGGTCGTCGGTGACGAGCCCGATCGAGGCGGCGGAGAGGGCCTGCGCCTCCACCCCGAGGGTGCGGAGGTAGGCGGCGAAGAGGGGGACCATGAGCAGCTCGCCGCAGGCGAGGAGCCGGTCACGGGCGTGGGCGGAGTCATCGGCGAGGAGCGCCATGCCGCGCGCGCAGTCGCGGAGCTCCTCGAGGGGCCCGGCGATCGCGGTCGCGTCGATCCCCAGCTCCGCCCCGAGCGCCGCGTGGCGGGAGAGGAGCTCCTCCACGATCTGGGCGTCCTCCCCCTCGGGGGCCCGGCGGGCGAGGGTCACCAGTCGATCGGTCACGCCGGCCGCCGCGCTGAGCACGACCACCGGGTTCCGCTGACCCACCACGATCGCCGCCGACCGCCGGATTGCCGCGGCGTCGGCGAGCGAGGTGCCGCCGAACTTGAGCACGACGGGGCGCTCCTCCGAGGGAGGGAGCCGCCTTCCGGGAGCAGGGGTGGGGTCGGGCGCGTTCATGGCGCGGAATCATACTGCCCGGGGTGGTCGACGCGAGGGCTTCATCCTCGAAATCCCCCCGGAATCACGCCGCTCTCGGCGTTTCCCGCGGTCGGGCTCTCCTTGACCTCCCTCCCCCCCCACCTATCATCGGGGGGTGCCGCGCACGCTCTCTGGCGGCACGCTCCCCGGCCGAGAGGATGGCGATGAACACCGTCGACAACGGAGCGAATCGGGACGCGGACCTGATCCACGACTGGAACACCGTGCAGGACTTCAAGCCGCTGCGGAAGGGCGTCGAGTTCGACGACGAGTCCCTGCGCGATGGACTCCAGTCCCCTTCCGTGGTGGACCCGCCGATCGAGAAGAAGTTCGAGATCCTCCGCCTGATGGACGAGATCGGGATCCACACCGCCAACATCGGCCTCCCCGGCGCGGGGCCGAGGGCGGTGGAGGATGTGACCCGCCTCTGCCGGCTGATCGACGAGGAGAAGCTCTCCGTCACGGCGAACTGCGCCGGGCGCACCCACCCCAACGACATCACCGCCATCGCCCGGATCCAGCAGGAGACGGGGGTCCCGATCGAGGCCTGCACCTTCATCGGCAGCAGCCCGATCCGTCAGTACACCGAGGGCTGGACCCTGGAGCAGATGCTCGAGCTCACCATCGAGGCGAGCAAGCTCTGCGAGCGCGAGGGCCTCCAGCAGATGTACGTCACGGAAGACACCACGCGCGCCACGCCCGAGACGCTGCGGGCGCTCTACTCCGCGGCGATCGAGCACGGGGCCCGCCGGATCTGCGTCTGCGACACCTGCGGCCACTCCACCCCCCTGGGGGTGCGGAACCTCATCCGGTTCATCAAGGAGCTCGTCGCGGAGTCCGGCGAGGATGTGAAGGTCGACTGGCACGGACATCGCGACCGCGGCCTCGACATCGCGAACTCGATCGCCGCCATCGAGGCGGGCGCGGACCGCATTCACGGGACCGCCCTCGGCATCGGGGAGCGCTGCGGGAACACCAGCCTCGACCTGCTCCTCGTGAACCTCAAGCTCCTCGGCGCGATCGATCAGGACCTCACCGCCCTGCCGCGCTACGTCCGCGCGGTCAGCGAGGCGTGCGAGGTGCCGATCCCGGTGAACTACCCGGTGTTCGGGACCGACGCCTTCGAGACCGCCACCGGGGTCCACGCCGCGGCCGTGATCAAGGCGTTCCGGAAGAACGACAGCTGGCTCGCGAACCGGGTCTACTCCGGAGTGCCGGCGGACGTGTTCGGCCTCGAGCAGAAGATCTCCATCGGGCCGATGAGCGGTCGCTCCAACGTCATCTACTGGCTGGAGCATCGCTCGATCGAGCCCACCGAGGCCCGGGTCGACGCCATCTTCGACCGGGCGAAGGCCTCCGACCGGCTCCTCACCGATGCGGAGATCGAGAGCGTCCTGCAGGGGGTCCCCTCCTGAGGCCGGCCTCCCCCCGTCTCCGTCCCGACGCCGGGCAACGCTCCGCCTAGGGGCAGCTCGGCGCGTCGAGGCAGGCTCCGGCGCTCGGATCGGGCCCCGCTCCGCACCCGGGATGCGGGGCGGCCGGCGGCGGACCGCCCCCGAACAGGTGGGTCAGGAGGTGGATGGCGTCCCCGATGTCGGGGCTCCCTCCGTCGTCGTGCATGTCGCACGCCTCGAGGCACGGGGGCATCTCCCCCCTGGCGAAGAGCGCGCTCAGCAGGAAGATCGCGTCCCCGATCTCCACCCCCCCGTCGGAGTTGCAGTCCCCCCGGATGAACGGGACCGGCGGTCCCGGCTCGAAGACGAGGGGGGCGTCGATCCAGGTCGGCTCGACATCGCCTCCGACCGCGGGCACCACCCCCGCGACCCCCGCGCAGGTCTCTCCGACGATCAGCGTCGTCACCGGTCCGGAGGCTCCGACGAAGGAGCCCGCGAGGGCGGTGACGCCGACCTCGAGGAGCGGCGTCTCGAACTCGAAGGGGAAGAAGACATCGCAGGCGAAGCCGTAGACCGCCGCGGCGGTCGCGGTGCCGGGGCAGCCCTCGACCGAGAGATCCACCTGAAAGAGGTCCCAGCTTCCCCCGCACACCGTCGCGAGGGGACCGGCCGGCACGATGGAGTCGACGCGGAGGAAGGCGGGATCGACCGAGAAGGCGAGGGAGAAGCCACCCGCCACGGGCGTCGGGAAGCCCGGGTTCGACGGACTCTCGGCGAGCGTCACCTCGAAGCTCGAGACGGCGGAGCCTCCCCCCGGGTGATAGGGGGCGGGGACGGACTGGGCGGTCGCGTGGTAGACGAGCTGGGCGCGGAGGGGGCTCCCGCTCGAGAGGACGGTCAGCAGCGCGAGGGTCCAGAGAGGGAGAGCGGGAGAGAGTCGGAGGCGGTGCGGCGCCGGATCGATCATGGAAACCCACTTCTCCCGCGACGGGTGTTGGCCCCCGCGATCCTATCCTCCGGACCCGCCCGCCGCACCGGGGGAGGAGCCCTCCTTGTGCTGGCCCTCCTCGCTCTGGCCCTCCTCGGTCTCGTCCCCCCCGAGCACCCGCTCGACGATCCCCCGCTCCCCGCCGGCGAGGAGGAGCGCCGCGCCGGGCACCGCGTGGCGGTAGCGGATCGACGCGAGGAACGCGCCACCCCCGCGGGGCGTGACCGCGGACGAGGTGACCGCGCCGATCGGGCGGGCCTCGGGCTCCCCCTCCGGGTCGCGGAGCTCGCCCCCGGGAGCCGGGGCGATCGGCGCGGAGCAGAGGCAGAGGCGCCGATTCACATGGCCGTAGGTCCGGATCCGCGCGACGACCTCTTGCCCGGCGTAGCAGCCCTTGTCATAGGCGATCGCCGCGTCGAGGCCGACCTCCGGCGGGAGGTTCTCCCCGGTCGCATCCCGCCCGAAGCGAGGGATCCCCGCGAGGATCCGGTGGGCCTCGATGGTGGCCTCGTCCGCCGGCGTGGCGCCCGCCGCCTGCAGCGCTCTGGCCACCTTCTCCGCCGCCGCGGCGGGGAGGAGGAGATCCCACCCCCCCGCCCGGGAGCGCCGCGTCCGCAGGACGAGACCCCTCCCCGGAGCGAGCTCGAGGGGGACCCATGCCCCCTCCTCGGTGGGGAGCGCCTCCCCCCCCGCGGACTCCCCCCGCAGGCAGGCATCCGCGGCCGGCCCCTGGACGGAGAGGAGCTGCAGTCCAGGGTCCTCGAAGGAGACATCCTCGAGGATGACGAGGCGCTCGAGCGCCTCCCGCAGGGCGTCGTGGGCGGCGCGCTCCACGATAAGGAGGAATCCTGCGCGGCCCTCCTCCCGCACCAGGCGGAAGGGGGCGACGAGCCTCCCCTTCCCCGTCATCAGCGTTCCGACCACCGAGCGGCCCCCGTCCGCGGACTCGGTCGCCCGACGCAGGTCGCAGGAGACCATCCGCTGGAGGTAGTCCTCCGCCTCGCGACCGGTGACCCGCAGGCAGGTCTCCTCGGCGTCGAGGGAGAGGAGGGCGGCGCCCTCGAGGAAGGGAGCGTGCGCTGAGTTCATCGATCTCCTCCGTGGGCCGTGCCCGCCGGATGGGCGACGGCTCCCGGGCGCCCGAGCGGGGCGCGAGGGAGCCGTCGCGGTTGCCGACCCGCGGTCGGGTCGAGCTCAGACGAGCGCCGCGAGGACCCGGTCCCCCCACTCGGAGGTGGAGATGCCGCAGGATGCGCTCATCGAGGTGACATCCTCGGACTGCAGGACCTTCTCGATGGCGGCGTCGACCTTGGCGGCGGAGCCCGGCTCTCCCAGGTGATCGAGCATCATCTGCACGGCGGCGACGGCCGCGATCGGGCAGGACTTCCCCAGCCCCTTGTACTTCGGCGCGGACCCGTGGATCGGCTCGAACATCGAGACCCGACCGGGATGGATGTTGCCGCTCGCGGCGACCCCCATCCCGCCCTGCAGCTGGGCGCCGAGGTCGGTGATGATGTCTCCGAAGAGGTTCGTCGTGACGACCACATCGAAGTGCTCGGGGTTCTTCACCATCCACATGCAGGCCGCGTCGACATAGGCGTGGTCGCGCTCGATGTCGGGGTACTCCTGCCCGACCTCCTCGAAGACGCGGGTCCAGATCGCCTGGGCGCGGATCGCGTTCGACTTGTCCACGAGGGTGAGGCGCTTCTTGCGGTCCCGGTTGCGGCAGAGCTCGTACGCGTAGCGGATGACCCGCTCCACCCCGTCCCTCGTGTAGATCATCTGCTGGACGGCGACCTCCTGCGGCGTGTTCTCCTTCAGGTGGCCGTAGATCCCCGCGTAGGCGTCCTCCGTGTTCTCGCGGACGACCACCATGTCGATGTCCTCGACCGTCTTCCCCTTGAGGGGACAGAACTTCTCGGCGTGGAGCCGGATGGGGCGGAGGTTCACGAAGAGGTCGAGCTGGAAGCGCATCCCCGCGATCACCGCGTACTCGACCTTCCCGACCTCGACCCGGGGATCCCCGATGGCTCCGAGGTAGATGGCGTCGTAGTTCGCGCGCAGGTCCTCCATCACCTCGGTCGGCATCAGCTCGCCGGTCTCGAGGAAGTGCTCGGAGCCGTGGGGGAACTCCTTCCGCTCGAAGCGCAGTCCATCAAGCTCGGCCACGGCATCGAGGACGCGCATCGCCTCGGTCGTCACCTCGGGCCCGATGCCATCCCCGCCGAACACCGCGATCCTGTGTGTCTTCGTCATGTCCATCCCTCAAACCTTCGCGTCGATGAGGACCGCGATCCCCTGCCCCCCGCCGATGCAGGCGGAGGCGATCCCGTAGCGTCCGCCGCGCCGGCGAAGCTCGTGGGTCAGGGTGAGGATCAGGCGGGTTCCCGTCATTCCCAGGGGGTGCCCGAGGGCGATCGCGCCCCCGTTGACGTTCGCCTTCTCCCGGTCGAGGCCGAGCTCACGCTCGACCGCGAGGTACTGGGCGGCGAACGCCTCGTTGATCTCGAAGAGGTCGATGTCGTCGATCGAGAGGCCGGTCTTCTTCAGCAGGCCCTGGATCGCCGGGGCCGGACCGATGCCCATGATCGAGGGGTCGACGCCGACGGTGTGCCAGGCGGCGACCTTGGCGAGGGCCGGCCGCCCCTCGACCTTGGGGCTCCCCTCGAGGCCGAGGACGAGGGCCGCCCCGCCGTCCACGATCCCGCTCGCGTTCCCCGCGGTGACGGTTCCATCCTTGCCGAACGCCGGGCGGAGCTTCGCGAGCCCCTCCATCGAGCTGTCCGGTCGGATGTGGTCATCCGCGTCGACGGTGAAGGAGCCCTTCCGGGTCGGCACGTCGACCGCGAACATCTCATCCGCGAGGCGGCCCGCCTCCATGGCGGCGCGAGCGCAGGCGGTCGAGCGGAGCGCGAACTCGTCCTGCTCCTCCCGGGAGATGCCGTACTGGCCGCCGAGCTTCTCCGCGGTCTGGGCCATGAAGAGCCCGCAGAACGGGTCGTTCAGGGAGGCCATGAGCAGGTCCTCGAGCTTTCCCTGACCGAGGTGAAAGCCCTCCCGGGCGCCGCGGATGACATGGGGCGCCTGGGACATGTTCTCCATCCCGCCGGCCACGGTGAGCTCGGCATCGCCGGTCAGCATCATCTGCGCCGCGTTGACCACCGACTCCAGTCCCGACCCGCAGAGGCGGTTGACCGTGAGGGCCGGCACCTCGATCGGCAGACCGGCTCGCAGCGCGACGTGGCGCGCGCCGTAGAGGGCGTCGACGCTCGTCTGCATGACGTTCCCGATCACGACGTGATCGACCTCGGCGCCATCGACCTCGGCGCGCCGGAGCGCCTCCGTGGTGGCCCGGGCCCCGAGCTCGATCGCGCTCAGGTCCTTGAACTTGCCGAACCCGGGGGTGCCGACATACTCCGCCATCGGGGTCCGGGCACCGCCGAGGATCCGGATCTCCTTGCTCATGCTTGCTCTCGATTCGCGTGGGGTGACTCTCGGGGAGGCGGAGATACGGGCCCCGCCTCGGAAACTCATGCTGCCGCGCCGGAGGAAGCCGCGAGCCTCCGCGGCGCCGTCAACGGCCCTTGAAGCTCGCGTTCCGCTTCTCGAAGAACGCGGTCATTCCCTCCTTCATGTCCTCGGTCGCGCTCACGAGACCGAAGAGGTCCGCCTCGATCGCCAGCCCCTCGGGGAGGGAGACATCCCCACCCCGCAGCATCGCGTCGAGCGCCAGCCGCAGCGCGACCGGACCCCGGGAGGCGATCGTCGCGGCGACCTTGCGGACGGTGTCCATCAGCTCCTCGGGGGGAGAGACGCCATTGGCGAGCCCGTGGGCGACCGCCTCTCCCGCTCCGAGCATCTCGCCGGTGAGCACGAGCTGCATCGCCCGCCCCCGACCGACGACGCGCTGGAGGCGCTGGGTCCCGCCGTACCCGGGGATGATCCCGAGGGAGACCTCCGGGAGGCCGAGGCGGGCCTTGTTCGAGACGTAGCGGAGGTGACACGCGAGCGCGAGCTCGAGGCCGCCTCCCAGGGCGAAGCCGTTGATCGCCGCGATCACCGGCCGCCCGCAGTTCTCGATCCGAGCGAGGGCTCGCTGACCGGCGCGGGCGCGCTCCCGCGCCTCGTCCGGGCCCTGCGAGGCGAGCTCCTTGATGTCCGCTCCCGCCACGAAGGCCTTCTCCCCCGCGCCGGTGAGGATCACCACCGCGATCGCGCCCTCCCCCTCGAGGGGAGCGTCGGCGATTCCGGAGAAGCAGCGGTCGATCTCGGCGATCGTCCGGTCGTTCAGCGCGTTGAGGACCTCGGGACGATCCACGGTGACCGTCGCGATGCGGTCCTCCCCCACCTCGACGGTGAGGTTCTCGAAGTCGGTGAGCACGTTCACTCCTCGCTCCTGCCCTTGGGTTCGGCCACTCCCGGGCCTGCCGCCCGGGCCTTCGTCACTCCCCGGCGATCGGGGTCCGACGGGGCTCGGTCTCCTGCTTCGGCTTCCGCTGGACCCTCGCCTGGACGATCCGGTCCGCCTCGGTCAGCTGCTCCGCGACATCGAGGCCCGCGATGATCTCGCCGAAGGTGGTGTAGGTCTTGTCCAGGTGAGGCTGTCCGTCGATGCAGATGAAGAACTGGCAGCCCGCCGAGTCCGGCTCGGTGTGCTTCCGCGCCATCGAGACCACGCCGGTCAGGTGGGGGCGGGCGTTCACCTCGTCCTCGATGGTGAAGCCCCGGTGCCCGCCGGCGGTGTCGTCGGGCGAGCCCAGCTGCACGAAGCCGCGGTTGTGATCGGTGGTCACCTTCCGCACCACGTGCGTTCCGTCGTAGAGCCCTCTCTCGACGAGGTCGAGGAAGCTCGCGACGGTGTTCGGCGCATCATCCTCGTAGAGCATGATCACGATCGAGCCCGCGGAGGTCACGAGCTCCACCCGGGCGGAGTCCTTCCGCACCGGCGGCGGCGCGATGTCCCGCTCCGACCGGTCGGGGACCTTCTCCTGAGGGGTCGCCCGCTCGTCGCGGCGGGTGAGCTGAGGGGCGAACTCCTTCTTCGGCGTCGGATCGAGCTTGCGACGGATCCTCCCCGGATCGGGGAGTGCATCCGCGGCCGCGAGGACCTCCGCCGGGACGAGCGCCGCCGGATAGGCCAGGACGAGGGAGGCGCGGGCGAGCTGCCCGGCGCCGAGGAGCTTCTTGATCCGGGTCGAGGGGTCCCCCTCCTCGAGCACGATGCGACCGAAGGGGACCGCCCGGGAGGTGATGGTGCTCGGGTTCTCGAGCCCGAAGGCGATGGTGGAGCCGATGAAGGGGGTCCGACCTTCCCAGGTCAGCCCCAGACCGACGACTCCCTCCTTCCACTGGATCGCGGTCGGAGGCTGCATGAAGCCGACCGGGACATCGTCATCCCCCGCCCCGAGGACGTAGTGGTCCGCGGGCTGGTAGTCGCCGATCACCTGATCGGTGTAGACCTCCTGCCGGACATCGTCGATGAGCTCGTCCATCAGGTTCGGGACCCCCGGGTCGTGGATCTCGATCCAGGTCTTGCCCTGGCTGAAGATGCAGAGGAACCAGCGATCCTTCGCCGAGTAGGCGGGCAGGATCGAGACCCGGCTCTCCTCCGTCACGTAGAAGCGCCAGCGCCCCTGCCGGGTCGGCCAGTCCTGACGCTCGGCGAGGGTGGGATAGCTCTCGAGGAGACGGCGGTGGAGGACGTCCCCGCGCCAGATCATCCGGACGATCGGCCAGTCGGAGCACTCGCCGAAGTAGTCCTGCAGTCGGAACTGCTCCCGCAGGGACTCTCCCGGGGCGAGGCGCCGGAACCAGCCCCCGGGGGGCCCTCCCTCTCCCCAGGACTCCGGGATCGAGAGGTTCGGGGAGCCGGGCCCGAACTGGTAGCGGACGAGCATCCCGAGAGGCCAGAGCCGGGGGCTCCAGATCTCCAGCTCACCATCGCTCTCGTTCTTCATCTCGATGGAGAACCGCATCTCCTCGCCGGAATGGAACGCGGTGCGCTCCCACTTCATGGCGACGCTGAGATCGCTGTTCCGCTCCGGCATGACGGGGGGCGTCTCGGCGGGAGGGGTCGGCGTGTCCCCGGCGGGAGGAGCCGGCGGCGTGCCCGGCGCGGGCCGGGAATCGATGAACTCGATCACATGCCAGCCGAAGCGGGTCTTCACCTTCGCCATCTCTCCCTTGTTGGGGATGGCGAAGGCGGCCTGAGCGAACGCCGGCTCGAAGTCCCCGGGGGAGGCCCAGCCGAGGTCTCCGCCGAGGGGGCGGGTCCCCGTATCGAGGGAGTACTTCCGCGCGAGCTCCTTGAAGTCCGCTCCCTTGCCGATCTCCTTCATCAGCGCGTCCGCCATCGCCTCGCTCTTGACGAGGATGTGTCGCAGCTCGCGCTTCTCCTGCCCCTCCACCGCCCCGACGAGGACCAGGGAGGTGAGGAGGACGAGGAGTCCGGAGAAGCCCCGGGCCATCGCTGGACCAGGACGGGTGATGAGATCGCCGTTCATGAGGAGGTCCCTTTCCGGGAGCGTGGGCGTCGCGGGCCCCGCGCACTTCAAGGATCGGATCCGCTCCCCGCGTCGGGATGTCTGCCGACATAACCACGACATCTGGAAGAGCTTATGATCCAAAGTCGAATCCGAGAGTATATCCGAGCCCCCGGAGCCGAGAAAGCGCATCTGAGCGGCTCCCGAGGGGTCCGGCGACCGGGGCAACCCCGGCCGATCGACAGGTATCCGGAGGTGGGACGCGTTCGGATGAAGGTCGCGTCGACGGAGTTCCCGTGACCCCGCGGGGAGGATCGGGGACCCTCCTCCTTGTCCGGGGGAGCCCGGCAGGTGAGGAGGCGGGTCGATGGCGGGTCGTTCGAGCGCTCTGGGGTCGGAGCTCGCGCTCATCCTGATCGTGGCGATCTGGGGCTGGGCGTTCGTCTGGGTGAAGGACGCCATCGGAGTCCTCCCCGAGCTGACCTTCAACGCTCTCCGCTTCTCGGTCGCCGCCCTCGCGTTCCTCCCCTGGCTCCTGGTCCTGCGGAGGATGCCGGCCAGTGCCACGGCCTCCGCTGAAGGCCGCGGCGTGCTCGGAGCGGGGATTCTCGCCGGCGCGATCCTCGCCCTCGGCTACGCCCTCCAGACCCTCGGCCTCGAGCGCACGAGCGCCGGCCGCTCCGGGGTCATCACGGGAATCAGCGTGGTCCTCGTGCCGATCATGATGGCGACCCTCTTCTCTCAGAGAGTTCGTCGGGCGGAGTGGCGCGGCGTGGGCCTCGCGCTCCTCGGGCTCCTGCTCCTCGGGGTCGGCGATCAGCCCCTGGGGCTGGGGGATCTCCTGGTGCTCGGCTGCGCGGTCGCGTTCGCCGCCCATGTGGTCGCCCTCGATCGACTCGCCCCGGGCCGATCGGTCATCCGACTGGCGGCCGCGCAGGTCTCGACCGCCGCGGTCCTCTTCATCGTCGCCGCGCTCCTCCTCGATGGGGATCGGGGACCGACCCGCGACCTCGGGGCCCTCCCGCTGGAGGTCTGGGGAGCGATCGCGCTGACCGGCCTCGTCGGGACGACTCTCGCCTTCGCGGTGCAGACGCGGGCACAGCAATGCAGCACGCCCACCCGCATCGCGCTGATCCTCGCGCTGGAGCCGGTGTTCGCGCTCATCGCAGGGAGGGTCGAGCATGGAGAGAGCCCGGGGGGACCCGCGCTCTTCGGCTGCGTCCTGATCGTGGGGGGAATGCTCTCCGCCGAGCTGGGGCCGCAGGCGCGGGGGGGTGAGGCGGGAGCCGACGCGGACCCCGCCTCCGATGTCGAGAGCGTCGGGCCGCGAGAGGGCCCGGGCCCTGAGCACTGAGGAGGGGGGTCCGATCAGGCGAGCCCCGCGAGCCGCCAGAAGGTGGTCGCCGCGCCCACCTGGGTCACGATCTCCCGCTCCTCCCACCCCGGCTGATCCCCGAGCTCCGCGATGGCGGAGTGCGCCTCGAGGCGCTCCTCCGAGGTGCGGAAGAACACCGCCGAACGATCGGGCGGGCCGAAGATCGGCGTCCGCTCCCCCCGGGTGGGATCATGGATCGAGAGGAAGTGGTCGAGGAGCCGCCGATACCCGCAGCGAGCCGGGTCGTAGATGACCTCCACGACGATCGCGTGTCCCGACTCGCCCGCCGCGACCTCCTCCGGCGTGGGGTCTTCGGTCGTCCCCCCCTGAAAGCCGATCGCGACATCCCAGACGCCTTCGAGCTCGAGGAAGCGGAGGGCGAGCCCCTCCTCCGCCCCGACACCGAAGAACGCCCGGCGGAAGCCGCTCGGCTCCGCGTGGGGCTCCTCGGTCCCGCGCTGACGGACGAAGAGGAGCGAGGCGGAGTTGAGGCAGTGACGCTCCCCGCTCGGCGGGGGGCCGTCGGGGAAGACATGCCCGAGGTGCGAGTCGCAGCGGGCGCAGCAGATCTCGGTGCGGGACATGCCGTGGCTCTCGTCCTCGACCCGCTTCACGTGGCTCGCATCGACGGCGGAGTGGAAGCTCGGCCAGCCGGTGCCCGAGTCGAACTTCGCCTCGTCTCCGAAGAGCGGCAGGCCGCAGACCACGCAGGCGTAGACCCCCTTCTCCTTTCGATCGAGGAGTCCACCGCAGAACGGGGCCTCGGTGCCCGAGCGCTGGGTCACCTCCTCCTCGGTCGGAGTGAGCGCGAGAAGCCAGCGCTCCAGGAGCTCGGCCGATGGGGCGGAGAGATCGTAGCCAAGCCGCGAGGTCGTGGGAGTGGACATGGGGCACCTTTCGAACCGGGGGCACTTCTCTCGTCAGGATGACCTTTCCCCGAAGCTCGCGCTACACTTCCCCCCCCCGATCACCGAAGAGGAGCGGACGTGGAGAACCGTGCGACAGGACAGTCAGGTCACGAGCCCCCCCCGGCCGACCCTCTCTCCCGGGAGGAGTTCCACTCGAGGTGCCGGGCCGCGCTCCGAAGGGTGGGCCCCCGACTACTCGCTCGGCCCGCTGAGCGAGCACGCGTGGCGCGTCCGGGACCGGAACCGCACCATGAATCTCACCCGGATCGTCGAGCCGGAGGAGATGGCTCGAAAGCACATCATCGACTCGCTCGCGGCGCTGCCCCTCTTCCAGGGAGCCGGGGAGGGGGTGTTCGAGCATGTGCTCGATCTCGGGACGGGCGCGGGCTTCCCGGGCCTCAGCCTCGCCCTCGCGCTCCCCCACCTGCAGGTCACTCTCCTCGACTCGACCCGGAAGAAGGTCGACTTCCTCCAGTCCGTGGTCGATGACTTCGGGATCGGGAGCCGGGTGCGATGCGTCTGGTCCCGCTTCGAGGATCACATCCGCCCGAACCGCCGTCGCTACGACGCGGTCCTCGCGCGAGCGGTCGGGCCGGTCGAGCGGATCCTCGGCTGGACGACGAACCGCTGGTTCGGACCGACGATCCTCTGGAAGGGGCCGGCCGTGGATGACGAGTTGAAGGCGGTGAGCGGCCTGCTCTGGAAGCGGGAGATGATGGTGGCGGTGGACGAGGCCTACTCGGTCCCGGGAGACGACACCGTGCGTCGCCTGCTCCTCCTGGACACGCGCAAGAGCTGACGCGCCCGCCTCGCGCGGGGGCGCTCCTCAGGGATCGTCGCGCTCGACCCGGAAGTCGACGGTCCGGCCCCGCGTCGCGGAGACCCCGCCGCCGCGCAGGCGCCACGCGAACGCCATGATCCCGAGGCCGAGGAAGCAGAACGCAGCGGCCACGATGAAGCGGAGGAGATCCTCCTCCAGCCAGATGAGGACTCCGAGGAAGAAGAGCATCCCTCCGAACCCCATCGGAAGCAGCCAGAAGGGCGTGCGGACATGCATGCCTCCCGTGCCCCGCTCCATGGGTCCTCCTTCCGGTCCGTGGACCTCACGCGTCGCCGACGACGATCTCCAGCGCGAGGCCCTGTCCCCCCGAGATGCAGAGGGTCGCGAGGCCGAGCCCGCCCCCGCGCCGCCGGAGCTCGTGCAGGAGCGTCACGACGATCCGCGCGCCGGTCGCTCCGATGGGGTGCCCCAGCGCGATCGACCCACCGTTCACATTGAGGCGCTCCCGGTCGAAGCCGAGCTCGCGGTCACAGGCGATGACCTGGGCGGCGAACGCCTCGTTCAGCTCCACGAGGTCGTAGTCGCCGAGGCTCCGGCCGGTCCGCTCGAGGAGCTTCCGCACCGCGGGGACCGGTCCCATGCCCATGCGCCGCGGCTCGACCCCGGCCTTCGCCGAGGCCCCGACCCGGGCGAGGATCGGCAGCTCGAGGTCGCGGGCGACCCCCTCGGAGGCGAGGACGAGGGCGGTCGCCCCGTCGGTGATCCCGGAGGAGTTCCCGGGATGGACGGTGCCCCCATCACGGAAGACCGGCTTCAGCTTCCCCATCGACTCGATCGTGACGCCGTCCCGGGGATGCTCGTCCTCCTCGACGACCACCGCCCCCTTCCGGCCCTTCACCTCGACCGGAGCGATCTCGGCCCGGAAGCGCCCCTCGCTCCGCGCGACCTCGCAGCGGCGCTGCGACTCCACGGCGTAGGCGTCCTGCTCGTCGCGGGAGATCTCGAACTCGTCCGCGAGGTTCTCGGCGGTCGCGCCCATCAGCTGGTCCGCCATCGGGCAGTGGAACCCGTCCCGATACATCCCGTCGACGAGCTGCCCGTGACCGAGTCGATAGCCGGTCCGCGCCTCCTCGAGGTAGAACGGGAGTCGGGACATGCTCTCGGTGCCCCCGGCCACCGCGACATCGGACTCGCCCCGGGCGATGGAGTTCCGCGCCTCGATGATGGAGAGCAGGCCGGAGCCGCACGCCATGTTCAGGGTCACCGCGGTGGACGAGGTGGGGAGGCCGGAGCGGATCGCCACCTGACGCGCCACGTTCGGACCGCTCCCGGCCTGCCTACCGCACCCGAACAGGAGCTCGTCGACCGAGGTGGCGGCGAGGCCGGCATCCTCGAGGACCGGGGGGACGATCGCGGCCCCGAGGTCGGCGGGGGTCAGGGAGGAGAGCCCCCCGAGGAACTTGCCGATCGGCGTGCGCCGGGCGGCGCAGATCACGACCTCTCTCATCGGGACTCTCCGATCAGCGCGCGCGCCACGAGCATCCGGTGGAGGGAGTCGCTCCCCCCTAGGACCTCGGCGCACTCCGCGTCGCGGAACATCCGCTCCACGGGATACTCCCGGGAGTAGCCGTTCCCGCCGAGGATCTGGACCGCGCTCTTCGACGCGGCGTAGGCGGCGCGGGTCGCGGCGAGCTTCGCCATCGAGATCTCCCGCGCGACCGAGCTGCCCTGATCGAGGAGGGTCGCCGCGCGATAGACGAGGAGCCGCGCGCCCTCCAGGCCGGTGGCGGCCTCCGCGACCATCGAGCGGATCGCGCCGAAGCGATCGATGCTCCGACCGAACGCCTTCCGCTCCGAGGCGTAGCCGAGGGCGTAGGTGATCGCCCCCCGACCGAGCCCGAGGGCGACGGCGGCGATCCCGAGCCGCGAGGCCTCGAGGACCGGCGCGATGGACGGGAACCCGTCCTCCGCTCCGAGCAGGCCATCCGCGGCCACCATCGCCCCGTCGAGCCGCCAGTCCGCCAGCCCCGCGCCGCGCATCCCAAGGGGGCAGCTCTCCGCCGCCACGCCGACGCCGGCCGCCGCCGCTCCGCCCTCGATGGCGAAGAGGCCGAGGCCCCGGGTCGAGCCGGAGTCCTCGCCGGTCCGCGCGACCACGGCGGCGAAGCCGGCGCGCTGACCGTTCACGACTCCACGCTTCCCTCCGTCGAGGCTCCAACCGCTCTCCGCCCGGTTCGCACGTGTCCCGAGCGCGCCCGCGTCGGACTCCGCGCTCTCTTCGGCGATCGCGAAGGTGCCGAGGGTCTCGCCGGTCGCGAGCCCCGGGAGCCAACGCGCCTTCTGCTCCGGAGAGCCGAGGGTCTTCACCGCGTGGGTCGCGTCGAAGATGTGCGCAGCGACCACGGCCGCCGTCGAGCCGCAGCTGCGGGCCAGCTCCTCGACGAGGAGGACCGCGGTGAGGGAGTCCGCGCCGGTGCCCCCGAACTCCTCGGGCACGGTGACGCCGAGCATCCCGAGCTCCGCGAGCTTGGCGAGGTTCTCGGAGGGGAAGCCCTGCCCCTCGTCGAGCGCCTCCGCCGCGGGCGCGAGCTCCTGATCCGAGAAGTCCGCGACCATGTCGCGGATGTCCTGGTGGTCCTCGGTGAAATGGATCATCCGTCGCTCTCCTCGTCGCGCCCTCCCCCGGCCGGGGAGGCGCCCATCCATCTCTCGGTGGCCTCGGCGAGGGGAAGCTCCCCCGCCTCGACCTGTCGGACGAGAGCCTCGAGCGCCTCCTCGTCCCCGGCCCGGGCGAGCCCGGCCGCGATCCAACTCCGCTCCGCCCGCCGACGCAGGCGTCGACGGACCCGACGACGACGACGCTCCCGGTCGGGAGCGGTCCTCGCCTCGATCGTGCGCTCCGCGAGGAGGGCCGCGAGCTCGGGGATTCCCTCCCCGCTCTCGCAGCTCGTCGCGACCGGCGGGGCCCCCCCGCGGTCATGCGCGATCTCCTCCGCGAGCTGCCGCAGACGATCCGCCCCGGGGCGGTCGCACTTGTTCAGGACGAGGCGGTCGACCGCCTCCGCCACGCCCCCCTTGAGGAGCTGCATGGCGTCCCCCGACTCGGGGGAGAGGAGGAGCCAGACCTCGTCCGCCTCCTCCACGATCTCCATCTCCAGCTGCCCCACCCCCACCGTCTCGATGAGGACGAGGGGGAACCCGGCGCGCGCGAGGAGGTCCGCGACCTCATCGGTCGCCCCCGCGATCCCCCCCACTCCGGAGCGGCTGGCGAGGCTTCGGATGAACACCCCGTCGTCCTCCGCGTGCCGAGCCATCCGCACCCGGTCTCCGAGGAGGGCGCCGCCGCTCACGGGGCTGGTGGGATCGACCGCGAGCACCGCGATCCGCGGCGGGGTCTCCTCCCCCGGCAGGGGTCCCTCGCGCAGCGCCCCGAGGAGCGCCGCGACGAGGCTGCTCTTGCCCACGCCCGGCGCCCCGGTGAGGCCGAGGCGAAACGCGTCATCGCGGTCCGGCAGGGAGCGGCGGACCATCTCCCCGCGGGGATCGGCGGACTCCACCCAGGTGAGCGCGCGCCCGAGGGCACGCGACTCTCCGGCGAGGATCCCGGCGGCGATCGCCTCGGGGGACTCGGCCCGATCCATCGCTACTTCTTGTCCCGGGGGAAGCAGTGCCGCGAGATCACCAGTCGCTGGATCTCGCTCGTCCCCTCGTAGATCTCGGTGATCTTCGCATCGCGGAGGAGCCTCTCGACCGGCGCGCCCCGGCCGAGGGCGGCGCCGCCGTGGATCTCCACCGCGGTCCGGGCGCAGCGGTTGGCGAGCTCGCTCGCGTAGAGCTTCGCCATCGACGCCTCCTTGCCGTGGGGCAGGCCCGCATCCTTGAGCATCGCCGCCCGCATCACGAGCAGGCGGGCGGCCTCGATCTCGGTCGCCATGTCGGCGACGCGGTGCGCCACGAGCTGACTCGCGGGGAGCGGTCGCCCGAACTGCGTCTTCGTCCCCGCGAAGGCGACGGTGGCATCGAGGCACGCCTGGGCGATCCCCACCGCCTGGGTCGCGATCCCGATCCTCCCGCCGTCGAGGGTGTGCATCGCGATCTTGAAGCCCTCCCCCTCCTCCCCGAGGAGGTTCGCGGCCGGCACCCGCATCTCGTCGAAGACGAGCTGGACCGTGTCGGAGCCGCGGATCCCGAGCTTCTTCTCCTTCTTGCCGACCTGGAAGCCGGGGAAGGTGTTCTCGATGACGAACGCGCAGACGCCCTTCGGCCCGAGGGAGGGATCGAGGGTGGCGAAGGTGATGATCACGCCGGCGTGGCTGCCGTTGGTGATCCACGCCTTCGTCCCGTTCAGGATGTACTCGTCCCCCTCGCGCCGGCAGCTGGTCTCGATCGACGCGGCATCCGAGCCGTGGTCCGGCTCGGTGATCGCGTAGGCGCCGAGCCACTCCCCGCTCGCGAGCTTCGGCAGGTACCGCTCGTGCTGCTCCGGCGTCCCGAAGTTCAGCAGGGGGTTGGAGAGGAGGGAGTTGTGGACCGAGAGGGTCACGCCGGTCGAAGCGCAGCCCCGGTTGATCTCCTCGAGCGCGAGGGAGAGGGCGACGTTGTCGAGCCCCGCTCCGCCGAACTGCTCGGGGATGAGGATCCCGAGGAAGCCGAGCTCCGCGAGCTTCGCCACGTTCTCGGCCGGGTACTCCTCGGCCCGGTCGCAGCGGTCCGCGCTGGGGATCAGGATCTTGTCGGCGAACTCCCGCGCGGTCTCCTGCAGTTGCTGGTGGGTCTGGGTGAGATGGAGCAGCATCGCGTCCCTTTCAGATCGGTCCGGCGACGACCGGTCTACCCCTGCGAGTAGTCGTAGAAACCCTTGCCGGACTTTCGTCCGAGCCCCCCGGCGGCGACCATCCGGCGCAGCAGCGGGCAGGGGCGGTACTTCGGATCTCCGAGGCCCTCGTGCAGGACCTCGAGGATGAGCAGACAGACATCCAGGCCGATGAAGTCCGCCAGGGTGAGGGGCCCCATCGGATGGGCGAGCCCGAGCTTGATGACCTCGTCGATCGCCTCGACCTCCGCCACCCCCTCCATGACACAGTAGAAGGCTTCGTTCAGCATCGGCGCGAGGATGCGATTGGCCACGAATCCCGGGTAGTCGTTCGCCTCGACCGGGATCTTGCCGAGCCGCCGGGAGACCTCGGCGATCGTCTCGGTCGTCTCGTCCGTGGTCTTGTGCCCCCGGATCACCTCGATGAGCTTCATCACCGGAACCGGGTTCATGAAGTGCATGCCGAGGAAGGACTCGGGACGGGAGGTCGCGGCGGCGAGCACCGTGATCGAGATCGACGAGGTGTTCGAGGCGAGGATCCCCTCGGGGGCCATCCGCTCATCGACCTGCTTCAGGATGTCCCGCTTCAGGTCCAGGATCTCCGGCACCGCCTCCACCGCGAGGTGGACCCCCTCGGTGGCGTCGAGGGAGGTCTCGAAGGCGATCCGCCCGAGGGCGGCTTCGGCCTCCTCCGAGGTCATGAGCTCCTTCTTCACCATCCGGGCGAGGTTCCGATCGATGGTGGTCCGCGCCCGCTCGAGGGCCTCGGGGAAGGGGTCGACGAGCACGGTCCCGTACGCCGACTGGGCGAAGACCTGGGCGATTCCATTGCCCATGGTGCCGGCGCCGATGACGGCGACTCTCTCGATCGAATCGAAGCGGCTCATGGCCGACCTTTCCAGCGAGGGTTCGAGGCCCAGACATCCGCCCGGTCCTCCCACCGGAGGCCCGGAGACCCGTGGAGGGTTGAAGGGTCGGGGGACGACTCGGGTGACGGGGACGCTCCGCGAGCCCCCGGACTCATGACGTGGGGGCGAGCGAAGAGATCGGGCCGGGGTGCGGTCCTCCGGGCGCGTGGCCCCGCCCGGGCGGGCGGAGCGGGACCGTCACCTTCAGGCCAAACCGGATGATAGCGGAATCCCCGGAGACTCGAAAGCGAACCGAGACCCTGCGCCGCCCCACCCAACACTTTTCATGGCATGAACTTACGCACTCGACGCTGCTCCCTTGCGCGCCCCGGGAATCCCCCTCGTCGGATCGCTTCTCCTCGGCAGGGGAGAGCCGCGTTGTTAGAAGGAGAGGCGGGGAGACCGTCTCCCCCCCGGACCCATCCCCCCCGCTCCCCCGAGGTCGGCGATGATCGAGGTCGAGAACCTCCGCAAGACATTCAAGGTCCACAAGAAGGCCCCGGGTCTGAAGGCCTCGATCCGCTCCCTCTTCGTCCGCGAGCGGATCGAGAAGGAGGCGGTGCGGAGCGCCACCTTCCGGGTCAACGAGGGGGAGATCGTGGGCCTGATCGGCGCGAACGGCGCCGGGAAGACGACCCTCGTGAAGATGCTCGCCGGCATCATCCACCCCAGCGGAGGGAGCGCGACGGTCCTCGGGCATGTCCCCTGGGAGCGCTCGAACGCGCTTCGTCGTCAGGTCGCCCTCATCATGGGACAGAAGGCCCAGCTCTGGTGGGACCTCCCCGCCGCGGACTGCTTCCTGCTCCTGCGGGACATCTACCAGGTCCCCGCCGCGGAGCACGCGGCGCAGGTCGAGCGCCTCGCGGCCATGCTCGGGGTCGAGGACGAGCTCCATGTCCAGGTCCGTCGACTCTCCCTCGGCGAGCGGATGAAGATGGAGCTGATCGCCGCGCTCCTCCACTCTCCCCGGGTCGTCTATCTCGATGAGCCGACGATCGGGCTCGACCTGACCGCGCAGCGCGCGATCCGGAACTTCATCCTCGAGTACCGTCGCGAGCATGCCCCGGCGATGCTCCTGACCAGTCACTACATGGAGGACATCGAGCGGCTCTGCGAGCGGATCCTCGTCATCCGGGCGGGGGAGATCGTCTACGACGGCTCCCTCCGCCGGGTCGTGGAGGAGTATGCGACCCACCGCATCATCACCGCCCACCTCAGGTCGGAGGCGACCCTCGCCGCGGACCGCCCCGCGAGCGCGCCGGCTGGGCTGGTCGGCATCGGCGAGGTGATCGAGTCGAGCGGCACCACCCTGCGGATCCGCGTGCCGCGGGACCGGGTCGCCGAGGCGGCCCAGCGGATCCTCGGAGCCCACCGCGTGGCGGACCTCGCGATCGAGGAGCCGGAGATCGGGGACACGATCGAGCGGATCATGACGAGCCGGGAGACCGGCGGGGCCGCGCCGTGAGCGGCGGACTCATCCTCCACCTGATCCGGCTCGAGGCCTCGAAGCTGATGAGCTACCGCGCCGACTTCTGGATCACCGCGGTCGCGAACCTCCTGTCCACCGTCGTCGTCCACTGGTTCCTCTGGCGGGCGATCTTCGCGACGACCGGCGCGGAGGAGCTCGGGGGCTACGACTTCCCGGTGCTGATGACCTACCTCATCCTCGTGAACCTGATCGGGCGCGTCGTCCGCGGCTCCGACCTGCAGATGGGGATCGCGACGGAGATCTATGACGGGGGACTGAGCCGGTACTTCCTCTACCCCACCCGCTACCTGCCCTTCAAGTACGCGCAGCACTTCGGCTCCATCATCCCCGAGTTCGCCCAGATGGTCCTCTTCGCGGCGATCCTCGTGGCGCTGTTCGGGCTCCCGGCGGGCGCGGGGGTGACGCTCACCAGCCTCCTCCTGACGCTGCCGGCCCTGCTCGTGGCGAACCTCCTGTACTTCCTCCTCAGCACCCCGCTGCAGTGCGTCGCGTTCTGGGCGGACAACGTGTGGAGCCTGGGGGTCCTCCTCCGCTTCGCCAGCCTCCTCCTCGGCGGCGCGATGCTCCCGCTCACGATGTTTCCCGATTGGGCCGCCGAGACCCTGCGCTGGCTCCCCTTCGTGGCCTGCTACGAGTTCCCCGTCCGGGTCGCCATGGGAGACATCACCGGGACCGGGGAGCTCCTCCTCGGGCTCGCCCGGGGGCTCGGCTGGTGCGGGATCACGGCCCTCTGCACCCGGCCGCTCTGGCGGCGGGGGCAGCTCGGCTACACCGGCGTCGGGATCTAGGGGGGGCGATGCGCATGGGGCGATACGGGAGGCTATACCTCAACTTCCTCCGCTTCTCCTTCAGCCGGGCGCTCGAGTTCCGCGTCGACTTCTACTTCCGCATCGTGATGGACTGCGCCTTCTACGCGGTGAACCTCATCTTCTTCTCCCTGCTCTACGGCCAGACGGAGACGATCGGCGGCTGGGATGTCCACCAGACGATGATCTTCATCGCGGGGTTCTTCCTCGTCGATGCGATCCACATGACGCTCTTCTCCAACAACATGTGGTGGCTCCCGGTCCTCGTGAACCGGGGAGACCTCGACTACTACCTCGTGCGGCCGGTCTCGAGCCTCTTCTTCCTCAGCCTCCGCGAGTTCGCGGCGAACTCCTTCGTGAACCTGCTCATCGCCCTCGGGATCCTGACCTGGGCGATCGCCCGCCACCCCGGCGACCTCGGCGCCGCCAACCTGGCCGGGTTCGGCGTCCTCATCCTCTGCGGCGCGTTCATCCACTTCGTGCTGCACCTCCTGTTCGTGCTCCCCGTCTTCTGGCTCCACACGAACCGCGGTCTCGGGATGGTCTTCTTCTCCATCACCAAGCTGGCCGAGCGACCCGACCGGATCTACACCGGGGTCACCCGCCGGGTCCTCATGACGATCCTGCCGCTCTGCTGGATCGCATCCGTGCCGGCCGATGTGCTCTTCGGGGGGATCACGACGGAGCGGGTCATCCACCTGCTCCTCGTGATGGGGGGGCTCTTCGGGGTGCTGCTCGTCGTGTGGTCGCGCGCGCTGCGGGACTACGCCTCCGCGTCCTCCTGAGGGCGGCCCCCGGGGAGCCCGGATCGCGGAAAGGCCGCGCGGAAGGCGCGATGGAGCGCGAGGGAGTCGCGGGGATCGTCGACCGCATCATCCCGGTCCGGATCGAGGCCGCTGCGAACGCCGACCACGCGCACGAGCGCGTCCTCCGCCTCGAGCCTGTACTCCACCCGCCAGGTGCGCCACGACCAGACGAGGAGCCCCGCGTCCCCCGCGGCGATCCGGCGACCCCGCCGCGGCTCCGGCTGCTCGGCGAGCGTCGAGCGGATCCGCTCCCCGAGCGGGACGCCCCGGGCACCGAGCCAGTCGAGGCGACGCGCGGCCTCCGCCCCCACCTCGAGGGGGAGAGCGGAGGGCGGCCCCTCCACCCAGCCGGTGGTGGAATCGGGGTGGGCATCGACCCAGGGGAGGTAGGGCTTCAGGTCGAGCACCGGGGTGCCGTCGAGGAGGTCGTGATCCTCGATGGTGATGCACCGGCCCTCGATCCCCGTGACGCGGACGCAGGAGAGGCCCACGGGGTTCGGCCGATGCGGGGAGCGGGTCGCGAAGACCCCCCGCTTCCGCTCGCCGCGGGGGGGCAGCACCCGGGGTCGCCACCCGGTCGCGCGATCGAGCCAGGTGATGACCCAGATCCGCTCGAATCCGGAGAGGTCGTCAAGGGCCTCGAGGGGGATCTCGGCGGCGAGCTCGATGACGCCGGCGGGGCCGCGTCCGAGCCCGGGCTGGCGGGGGAGGTCTCCCTTGCCGAGGGCGGGGGCGCGCACGCGACCGATCACCCGCCAGGGCGGCGGAGGGGTCGCGCCGCCTCCGTCGCTCACATGCTCCGGCGGTACTGACCGCCGACGCGGTAGAGGGCCTCGGTGATCTGTCCGAGGCTCGCGCTGCGCACCGTGCGCATCAGCTCGGCGAAGACGTTGCCGCCCTCCACCGCGACCCGCTGGAGCCGCTCGAGCGCGGGTCCCGCCTCATCGCGGTTGCGCTCGTGGAACGCGGCGAGGTCGGCGAGCCGCTGCACCTTCTCCTCGGGGGTCGCGCGCCTCAGCTCGACGTCACGCGGCATCTCGGCCGCGCCCCCCTCCCGGAGGAAGGTGTTGATCCCCACGATCGGGAGGTCCCCCGTGTGCTTGCGGTGCTCGTAGTGGAGGGACTCCTCCTGGATCTTCGAGCGCTGGTACTGGCGCTCCATCGCGCCGAGCACCCCGCCCCGCTCGTCGAGGCGGCGGAACTCCGCGAGCACGGCCTCCTCGACGAGGTCGGTGAGCTCCTCCACGATGTAGGCCCCCTGGAGGGGATTGTCGTTCTGCGCGAGGCCGAGCTCCTTGGCGACGATGAGCTGGATCGCCATCGCGCGCCGCACCGAGTCCTCGGTCGGGGTCGTGATCGCCTCGTCGTAGGCGTTCGTGTGGAGGCTGTTGCAGTTGTCGTGGTAGGCCATCAGCGCCTGCAGCGTGGTGCGCACGTCGTTGAAGTCGATCTCCATCGCGTGGAGGGAGCGCCCGGAGGTCTGGATGTGGTACTTCAGCTTCTGCGAGCGCTCCGAGGTCCCGTAGAGGTCCCGCATGGCGATCGCCCAGATCCTCCGCGCCACGCGGCCCAGAACGGTGTACTCCGGGTCGAGGCCGTTGGAGAAGAAGAAGCTCAGGTTCGGCGCGAAGGCATCCACCTCCATGCCCCGGGCCTTGTAGTACTCGACGTAGGTGAACCCGTTCGCGAGGGTGAAGGCGAGCTGCGTGATCGGGTTCGCCCCGGCCTCGGCGATGTGATAGCCGCTGATCGAGACCGAGTAGTAGTTCCGCACGCCGTGCTCGATGAAGTACTCCTGGATGTCCCCCATCATGCGGAGGGCGAACTCGGTCGAGAAGATGCAGGTGTTCTGCGCCTGATCCTCCTTGAGGATGTCCGCCTGCACGGTCCCCCTCACGGTGCGCAGGACGAGCGCGAGGAGCTCCCCGCGCTCGGCCTCGTCCGGCGCGCGCCCGTGCTCGGCGCGGAAGCGGTCGACCTGCTGCTCGAGGGCCGTGTTGAAGTACATGGCGAGGAGCATCGGCGCGGGGCCGTTGATCGTCATGGAGACGCTGGTGGTCGGCGCGAGGAGGTCGAACCCGGCGTAGAGGGTGTTCATGTCGTCCAGCGTGCAGATGCTCACGCCGCTCTCCCCCACCTTGCCGTAGATGTCCGGACGGGGGTCGGGGTCCTCACCGTAGAGGGTGACGGAGTCGAACGCGGTGGAGAGGCGGTGGGCGTCCTCCCCCTCGCAGAGGTAGTGGAAGCGGGCGTTCGTCTTCCCCGGAGGCCCCTCCCCCGCGAACATCCGCTTGGGGAGCTCGTCCCGTCGGCGGAAGGGGAAGACCCCCCCCGTGAACGGGAAGGAGCCGGGCAGGTTCTCGAGGAGGAGGAATCGCAGCAGGGTCCCATCGTCCTCGAAGCGCGGCAGGGAGATGCGGGGGATCGACTCGCCGGCGAGGCTGATGTAGCGCAGGGACTCCCGCCGCTCGCGATCCCGGACGGTGTAGACGAACTCCTCCTGGCGGTAGCGCTCGGCGAGGGCGGGCCACGCGGAGAGGAGCTCGCGGCTCGACTCGGGCAGGCGCCGCTCCAGCTCCCGGGAGCGGGCGAGGAGCGACTCCGCCTCCGCTCCCTCGGAGAGCTCGGCGCTGCGGCGCAGCGCGGCGGCATCCCGCGCGATCCCGACCTGCTCCTCGACCGACGCCTTGTAGTCGTGGACCGCCTTCGCGACCTCGCGCAGGTAGCCCTGGCGGTCGGGGGGGATCGGGCTCGTCCTCGCGAGGCCGCTCCCCAGCTCGCGCTCGCGGGCGGGGGTCCAGTCCCCCCCCTTCTCCGCGAGGCGGGAGAGGACGTGCCGGTAGAACCGCTCCACCCCGCTGTCGTTGAAGTGGCTGGCGACGGTCCCGAAGACGGGCAGCTCCTCATCCTCGACGGTCCCCTCGAAGAGCTTCCGGGCCCGGCGGTACTGCTTGCGGACATCCCGCAGGGCGTCCTGGCTCCCCCCCCGGTCGAACTTGTTCAGGACCACGACATCCGCGTAGTCGATCATGTCGATCTTCTCGAGCTGGCTGGCCGCTCCGTACTCCGCCGTCATCACATAGACCGAGAGATCCGAGACATCGACGATGGAGGAGTCCCCCTGCCCGATCCCGGAGGTCTCGAGGACGATGAGGTCGAAGTCCTCGGAGCGGACCTGCTTCAGGGAGTCGCGGATCGCGCCGGGCAGCTCGACGCCGCTCTCGCGGGTGGCGAAGGAGCGCATGTAGACCCGGGGGTGGTGGACCGCGTTCATTCGAATCCGGTCCCCGAGGAGCGCGCCGCCCGTCCTCCGCTTGGAGGGGTCCACGGAGAGGACGGCGAAGCGTCGCTCCGGGAAGTCGTGCACGAGGCGGCGGACCAGCTCATCGGTCAGGGACGACTTCCCGGCCCCGCCGGTTCCGGTGAGCCCCACGACGAGGGTCGTGCCCCCCTGCGCCCGGCTCTCCTCGCCGCACTCGATGCGCGTCAGGCGCTGCGGGAGCGCCGGGAGGGCCTCGCGGCCGTTCCGCCCGATCGTCCCCCGGGTCCGCTCGATCATGTCGAGGATCATCCCCTCGAGCCCGAGCTGGCGGCCATCCTCCGGGGAGTAGATCCGCTCTACGCCGTACTCCTGCAGGGCGGCGATCTCGTCCGGAACGATCACCCCCCCGCCGCCGCCGAAGAGGCGGATCCAGGGCGCCCCCTTGTCGCGCAGCAGATCGAACATGAACCGGAAGAACTCGTTGTGCCCCCCCTGGTACGAGCTGACCGCGATGGCGTCCGCGTCCTCCTGGATCGCGGTGTCGACGATCTCCTCCGCCGAGCGGTTGTGCCCGAGGTGGATCACCTCCACCCCCTGGTCCTGAAGGACCCGGCGCATGATGTTGATCGACGCGTCGTGACCGTCGTAGAGGCTGGCGGCCGTGACGAAGCGTAGCGGTCGGTCCATGTCGGATCGCTCCCGGCTGGCGGTACGGGGAAGAGGCCGGACCCGGCGCGCCCGTCACGGGGTCCGAGGGGACCTCCGTGGGCGGGAGTGGTCCGGGCAGATGGAGCGATCATCGAAGGGAGGGGCGGGCAGGTCAAGCGGACCGGGGGCCCGGGACGCCGGCGGGAGCGCCCGGGACGCCGAGGGTGAGGGGGTTCCCTAGGTGAGGACCTTCTCCTCGTGGCGGGAGCCGTTGTAGGAGAGGAGCTTCTTCTTGCCGTCCACCTGCGTCCGGAGGTGCACGCCCCGGCTCCAGATCCGCTGCAGGTTCTCGAGGGTGGCCCGGGCGTAGTCGAGCTTCAGGGGGACCCCCCGATACTCGTGCTCGAGGAGCAGGTCCCCTCGGTTCTTGAAGTTCCCGTCCTCGACCACGATCACGGGGCGCCCCAGGTTCGACAGGCTGTCGAGGAGCTTGTCCTTGATCTGCCGGAACTCCCGGCTGTCGATCACGTAGTTCCCCGACTGGCGGTCGAACTTGTAGGTGAAGAGGTTCGACTCCTGGCAGAACTCGGGGGTGAGGAACTCGTCGATGAAGGTGATGTCGTTGTAGATCTTCCTCACCTCGAAGATCTTCTCGCGCCCGAGGCCGAGGTCGCGGTTCCAGTTCCGACGCCGGCTGTAGTCGTCGCACGCGTCGTACTCCGGACCGAAGCGTCCCGTGTTCCAGCGCTCCTCGATGTCGCGGAAGAGCTCGATCCCCACCTTGTAGGGGTTGAGCACCCCGGGGCGCGTCCCGAGGGTCCCGGAGTGGTGATCGGCGTAGTCGATCACCTCGGTCGCGTCGAGCGCGCGGGTCGTCATGATCTTCGAGTGCCAGTAGCTCGCCCAGCCCTCGTTCATGATCTTCGTCATCCCCTGGGGCGCGAAGTAGTAGGCCTCGTCCCGCACGATCTCGAGGATGTCCCGCTGCCACCGACGCATCGGAGCGTGGTGTATGAGGAAGGTGAGGATGTCGCGCTCCGGCTTCGGCGGGAAGCGCTCCTCCCGGTCGAGGTCGCGCAGGCGGCGCTCCTTCTCCTCGGCGAGGACCGCGGGGGGGTTGACGAATTCCTCCATGTACGGCTTCGCCTCGAACTTGGTCCCCGTCGCCGCGAGCCGCGCCTGCTCGAGGGACTCCTCCGAGGTCCGCGCCCGCTCGCCGAAGTAGGGCGCGTGCGGGTCGATGAGGTTCTCGAGGGAGAGACAGACGTCGATGAAGTTCTCCACCCGCTCGAGCCCGTGGTCGTCGATGTGACGACGGACACGGACCGCGTGGTTCGCCATCTCGTCGACCATCTTCCGGTTCGTGTGGGAGAACCACTCGTTGTGCTTGAAGAAGTCGCTGTGCCCGTAGACATGGGCCATCACGAGCTTCTGGTCGACCTCCGGGTTCGAGCGCATCAGGTAGGCGTAGCAGGGGTCGTTGTTGATGACGAGCTCGTAGATCTTCGAGAGACCGTAGCTGTAGGACTTCTGGAGCTCCTCGAACTGCATCCCGAAGCGCCAGTGCGGGTACCGCACCGGGAAGCCGCCGTAGGACGCGATCATGTTCATCTCGTCGTAGTCGACGAGCTCGTAGATGACCTCGAAGAAGTCGAGGCCGTACTCCACGGCGTGGCCGCGGATCTCCTGGCGGAGCTCCTCCAGGCGGGGGGTCAGGGCACGGTTCTCGAACACGCTACTTCCCCTTCCCCAGGAACGTCTTCAGGGACTGCAGGATCTCGTCGCGGGAGTTGATCTCGGAGAGGATCATCCGCTCATCCTCCGGGAAGTGCTCCCGCAGGTCCTTGATGAACTGCCCGCTGCCGTAGGCGCTCTTCACCTGCCCGTAGCAGAAGATGTTCGACCACGGCATGAGATGCTCGTTGAGCAGGTTCATGCAGAGCGTGGTGTCGTCCCCCCCCCAGTTGTCGCCGTCCGAGAAGTGGAACGGGTAGATGTTCCACTCCGAGGGGGGGAAGTCCTGCTCGATCACCTCCTTCGCGAGCTTGTAGGCGGAGGAGATCTTCGTCCCCCCGGACTCGCGCACGTTGAAGAAGGTGTGGGCGTCGACGAGCTTCGCGGCGGCGTCGTGGATGATGTAGCGAGTCTCGATGTTCTCGTACTGGGACTTGAGCCAGGTATCGAGCCAGAAGCTCTCGATCCTGACGATCTCCTTCTGCTCGCTGCCCATCGAGCCGGAGACATCCATCATGTAGAGGATGACCGCGTTCGACTGCGGGACGCTCTGGGTCTTCCAGGAGCGGTAGCGGCGGTCGTCGCGCATCGGGACGATGACCGGGTTCTTCGGGTCGTAGACCCCGGACTGGATCTGCCGCTTCAGCGCCTCCTTGAAGGTGCGCTTGAAGTGCCGCAGGGACTCAGGCCCCTGCTTGTCGATCCCGGTGTAGCGCTCCTTGATGGTGTGGACCGACTCGGTCCCCTTCGGCTCGATGTTCGGGAGCTCGAGCTGGTCACCGAGGATCTCGGCCAGCTCCTCGAGGGAGACATCGACCTCGAGGACGTGCTCACCCGGCTGGTCGCCGGCCTCCGGGCCCGCCTCGGCCTCCTCACCCCCGAGGGGGGTGCCCTCCTCGCCTGGCCCCTGACCCACTCCCCCCTGCTCCGGCTTGCCGAAGCGGAAGTTCGGGATGTCGATCTGAGGCAGCGGGACGCTGACCGAGTCCTTCCCCTGGCGCGCGATCAGCTCGCCACGGGAGATGTAGCTCTTCAGGTTCTCCCGGATCTTCCCGCGAACGATGTCACGGAAGCGACGGGAATCGGGGTCGACTCTGCGGACCAAGGTCCCTCCTGATCCCGCCGGACCCGGGGGACCGGCGGACCGGGGCTGAGGTGAACGGGAGGATGCACGGATGCGGCGCGGTCACGCGCTCCCGCCCCGCGGGGTGGGAGCGCGTGCCCGGGATCAGCCGCGGTCCTTCACATCCCCGCGGGCGAAGATGCTCGCGACGTAGTTCAGCACGTCGGTCGCGCTGTCGTCGTTGTAGCCGTACTTGGTGATCAGGCGGTTCTTGACCACATCGATCTTCTGCTGGGCGTCCTTGTCGATCACGTCGGAGACGAGGGTCGTGAGCTTGATCGAGTCCTTCTTGTCCTCGAACAGCTTGAGCTCCAGGGCCTTCTGCAGGCGGGCGTTCGTCTTGTAGTCGAACTGCTTGTTGTCGACCGCGAGCGCGCCGATGTAGTTCATGATCTCGCGACGGAAGTCGTCCTTGCGGCTGTCGGGGATGTCGATCTTCTCCTCGATCGACCGCATCAGGCGCTCATCCGGCTCCTCGAACTGGTTCGTGTACGGGTTCCGGACCTTCTCCCGCTGGGTGTAGGCCTTGATGTTGTCGATGTAGTTCGAGCAGAGCTTGGCGATCGCCTCCTCGTCGGCGCTGATCGCCCGCTGGACCTCGTTCTTGACGATGTCCTCGTACTCCTGCTTCACGGTCGCGAGGAGCTCGCGGTAGTGCCCCCGCACCTCCTCGTTGGAGATCAGGGAGTGGTGCTTCAGCCCGTTGTCGAGCTCGTTCAGCACCATGAAGGGGTTCACGTAGCCGTAGTCCGAGACGAGGGCGTTCGAGATCTTGTCCTGGATGTAGCGGGGGGAGATCCCCTCGAGGCCCTCGCGGTTCGTCTCGTCGCGGAGCTCCTTGACGTTCTCCTCCGTGAAGCCGGAGAGGGACTTGCCGTCGTAGAGCTTGAGCTTCTGCATCAGGCTGAGCTGGGCCTTCTTCGGCTCCTCGAGGCGGGTGAGGACCGCCCACATCGCGCAGATCTCCAGGGTGTGCGGGGCGATGTGCTTGGCCATCCGCTCCGGCGAGTAGTCCTTCTCGTAGATCTGGATCTCGTCGGCGAGGGTGGTGATGTACGGGATGTCGATCTTGACGGTCCGGTCGCGGAACGCCTCCATCAGCTCGTTCGACTGGAGCTTCCGGTACTCGGGCTCGTTCGTATGCCCGATGATCACCTCGTCGATGGTCGTCTGCGCGAAGCGCTTCGGCTTGATCGCGTGCTCCTGAGAGGCGCCCAGGAGGTCGTAGAGGAACGCGACGTCGAGCTTCAGGACCTCGATGAACTCGATGACCCCGCGGTTGGCGATGTTGAACTCGCCGTCGAAGTTGAAGGCACGGGGATCGGACTCCGAGCCGTACTCGGCGATCTTCCGGTAGTTCACATCACCGGTGAGCTCGGTCGAGTCCTGGTTCTTCTCGTCCTTCGGCTGGAAGGTCCCGATGCCGACGCGGTCCTCCTCGGAGAGGAGCATCCGGCGGACGCGGACATGGTTGATGAGCTTGTGCCAGTCTCCGTCGTACATGTCCATGTAGTAGTTGTAGTACCAGCGCGAGAACGGGCAGAGGCCACCCTTGAGGTTCAGGGGGTAGGTCCCCTTGCCGGTCTCGTTGATGTGGGCGCAGAGCTCGGGGCGCGCGCTCTCGGGCACGAGGTAGAGCGGGTCCTCGTGCATCGGCGAGTCGACCCACTCCCCCTTCTCGTCCTGCCACTGGAAGGTGTAGAGCGCACCCTCCGGCGTGCGGGAGTAGCGCTCGAGGCCCGACTTGATCAGTCGGACGATCGTCGACTTCGAGGAGCCCACCGGGCCGTGGAGCAGGAGGACGCGCTTCTCGGTCCCGAACCCCTGGGCGGCGGACTTGAAGAAGTTGACGAGCTTGTTCAGCGGACCGTCGAGGCCGAAGACCGCCTCGCGCCCCTCGTTGACGGGGTCGCTGAAGAAGTCGTAGTGGGTCACCGGCTGGTTGAGGTAGGTCGTCTCCGACTTGCCGTACGACAGGATCATGTCGTAGACGCGCTGGAACGCGTTGCGGGCCACATTGGGATTCTCGTACACGAGACCGAGGTAGTCGTGGAAGCTGCCTTGCCAGTTCAGCTCCCGGTACTCGTCCGTGTCGATCCTCGAAGAGATCAGCGAGAAGAGATTCGCATCTTGGTTCATCTGGTCCTCCACGGTCCTTCTTCGGCGATTGCAGCCGAGCCCTGAAGGGGAGATCCGTGGGGAACGCCCCCTCGCGGGCCCGGACGGACAGGCCACCCCGGGCGGGAGAGGGGGATTCGGGAGGATGGCGGTCGGTCGGACCGCCTGCGGCAGAACCGACGGCGCGGCGCCACTCGCGGCGTCCGGTCCGTCGGCCTCGGCTCCCCCGGGGCCCCGATCGCTCCGATCGAGGCCTCCCTCTCCCCCTGCCCTGCGGGCACTCGGAGTCTAGAAGGGGCCGTCGGGGAACGCAACTCCCGTCGAATTCACGGGATGAGAGCGTTCCGGGGATGAGAGACCGCCCGGCCGACCTCGCGGTCGACCGGGCGGTCCGGGCTCCGATGATCGCAGGGGAGGATCAGTTGTCCTTCACCTCGAAGTCGGCGTCCTTGACGTTCTCCTCGGCATCGCCCGCCTCGACGTCGGAGGAGGAGTCTCCCCCACCGGCGTCCGTGGACTGCTCCGCCGCCGCCTTCTCGTAGATCTTCTTCGCCAGCTCGTGCGAGGCCTGATTCAGGGTCTCGAGCGCGGCCCGGATCGAGTCGACGGAGGCGCCCTCGGCATCCTTCGCCGACTTCAGCCCCTCGATCGCGCTCTCGATCGCGGTCACGTTCGCCTCGTCGAGGGCATCCTTGTGCTCCTTGAGGGAGCTCTCCGAGGCGTAGATCGCCTGGTCCGCCTCGTTCCGGACATCGACCAGCTCTCGCTTGACCTTGTCCTCCTCGGCGAACTTCTCGGCGTCCTCCCGCATCCGCTCGACCTCGGCCTCGTCGAGCCCGGAGCTCGACTCGATCTTCACCGAGTGCTCCTTGCCCGTGCCCAGGTCCTTGGCGGAGACGTTGAGGATCCCGTTCGCATCGATGTCGAAGGTGACCTCGATCTGCGGGGTGCCGCGCGGGGCGGGCGGGATGCCGTCGAGCTGGAAGCGCCCGAGGGTCCGGTTGTCCGCCGCCATTTCGCGCTCGCCCTGGAGCACGTGGATGTCGACCGCGGGCTGGTTGTCCGCCGCGGTGGAGAAGGTCTGCTTCTTCTGCGTCGGGATCGTGGTGTTCCGCTCGATGAGGCGGGTGGTCACCGACCCGAGGGTCTCGATCCCGAGGGAGAGCGGGGTGACATCGAGGAGGAGGACCTCGTTGAGCTGCTCATCGCCGGCGAGGATCCCGCCCTGGATCGCCGCGCCCATCGCGACGACCTCGTCCGGGTTCACCGAGCGGTTCGGCTCCTTGCCGAAGATCTCCTTCACCGTGGCCTGGATCGCCGGGATCCGGGTGGATCCCCCGACGAGGACGACCTCGTCGATCTCGCTCGCCGAGAGGCCGGCGTCGGAGAGGGCGAGCTCGCAGGGACGGCGGGTGCGCTGCACCAGCTCCTTGGCGAGGTTCTCGAAGGTCGCGCGGCTGATCTGCATCTGCAGGTGCTTCGCCCCGGTGGCGTCCGCGGTGATGTACGGCAGGTTGATGTCGGTCTCGGTGCGGCTCGAGAGCTCGCACTTCGCCTTCTCCGCCGCCTCCTTCAGGCGCTGAAGGGCCATCAGGTCCTGACGGAGGTCGATCCCCTGGTCCTTCTGGAACTCGCTCGCGATGTGACGGATGAGGACCTCGTCGAAGTCGTCACCCCCGAGGTGCGTGTCCCCGTTGGTGGAGAGCACCTTGAAGATCCCGTCGTCCACCTCGAGGATCGAGACATCGAAGGTCCCGCCGCCGAGATCGTAGACCACGATCTTCTCGTTGCCCTTCCGGTTCAGGCCGTAGGCGAGCGCGGCCGCGGTCGGCTCATTGATGATCCGCTTCACATCGAGCCCGGCGATCCGCCCGGCGTCCTTGGTGGCCTGACGCTGGGAGTCGTTGAAGTAGGCGGGGACCGTGATCACCGCCTCGGTGATCGTCGTCCCGAGGTAGGCCTCGGCCGCCTCCTTGAGGGACTGGAGGGTCAGCGCGGAGATCTCGGGGGGGGTGTAGTCCTTCCCCTGGAGATTCACGCGGACCGCCTCCTCGGAGCCCCCCACCACCTCGTAGGGGACCATCTTCTCCTCGTCCTGCACCTCGTTGTGGCGACGCCCCATGAAGCGCTTGATCGAGAAGACGGTGTTGCGCGGGTTCGTGACCGCCTGGCGCTTGGCGATCTGTCCGACGAGACGGTCTCCCGACTCGGTGAACGCGACGACGGAGGGGGTCACCCGGTTTCCGTCGAGGTTGGGAATGACGGTGGGCTCCCCGCCCTCCATCACGGCGACCACGCTGTTCGTGGTCCCGAGGTCGATGCCGATGATCTTGCCCATGTCGGCCTCCGTTCCATTCCGCCGGCCCGAGCTCCCGGGAGGAGCCCGTCTCCGGACGGCGTGACTCTCACTTCGTTCGGTCCGGCCCGATCGCTCGGGCAGGGGCGACAGCGCAAACCTCGTTCCTCAATCCACAGAGCGAGGAAGTCTCCCAAGTGCTTTTCTATAAATGACTTGCAGGCTTCGCACCACAGCGCCCCCCTGCCAAGTCGGCAGGCCCGGGAGGAGGGGTCGGGGGCGGCTGCCAAGGTGGCAGGCCGCTCCCTCCCCCGCGCGCACCCCCGACCGGGTCCCCGCTCGAAACCGGACTTCCACGGTCACACCCGGGGGGAAGTCCGGATGGGATCGCGCCCCGGGAGCGCGCCGGACCTCGCAGGTGAGGTCGACCCCCGAGGCGGCCCGGCGGGAGCCCACCCGCCACCCCGTCGCCTCGAGCGACGCCCGCACCGGAAGGAACCCGTCATGACCGGCTCCACCCCGACCACGAAGCGTCCCGTCTCCGCCCTGAGCGCCCTCCTCATCCTCGTCCTCGCCTCCTCGGCCTTCGCGAGCACGCCCCCCGAGATCTCGAGCTGCAGCTACGACGCAGGGACCGGCGAGGCCTCGATCGCCTGGGTGAACAACGACACCTACTCCCAGATCCAGATCGAGGTCGAGGGCGGCGTCGCCGCCGTCCTCCCGGGGACCGCCACCTTCCATGGGATCACCGGGCTGCCTCCGGGGAACTTCGTCGTCTGCGTGGTGGGGATCGACGGCGCCGGGGGGGAGGTCCTTCCCCTGAGCTGCTGCGACATCGAGGTCACCCCTCCCCCCGGGGTGACCGACCTCCTCTGCGACCCGATCGACCCGGACATGGTCGCCCTCGCCTGGTCGAACGGCGGCGCCTACACCCAGATCGAGGTCCATGTGAACGGGTCGTGGACCGCGACGCTCCCCGGGTCCGCGACCTTCCACACCGTCACCGGGCTCTCCCCGGGGCTGCACACCATCTGCGTGGTGCCCTTCATCGCGAACACCGCCGGTCCGGAGTCCTGCTGCGAGGCGGAGGTCGGCCCGGCGTCGGCGAGTCCGATCTCCGGGCTCCTCTGCGATCCGATGGACCCGGACATGGTCGCCGTCGTCTGGACGAACGGCGCCGCCTACGACGAGATCCAAGTCTCCGTGGACGGCGTCCCGGCCGCGGTCGTGGCCGGCGCGGATGAGATGGTCACTCTGGCCGGCCTCACCCCCGGCTCCCACACGATCTGCGTGGTCGGTGTGATCGGTGGCGTCGAGGTCGGCTCCCCCGTCTGCTGCACGATCAGCCTCGGCGCCGGCGCCGTCTCCGGTCTCAGCTGCGGCCTGATCCCCGGCACCGCCGACCTGCAGATGAGCTGGACGAACGGCGGGGCGTACGGCGCGCTTCAGATCATCGTCGACGGCGCCCTCTTCGCGACCCTCCCCGGCGGCGCCACCTCCTTCGTCGTCCCCGGGCTCACGCCGGGGGGACACGCCGCCTGCGTCCGCCCGATGGGCCCCTTCGGACCGATCCTGCCCGAGGCGTGCTGCCAGTTCTCGATTCCGGGCGGCGGTGCCGGAATCTCGCCGATCCAGTGCGCGGTGACCGGGGCGGACAGCGTCACGATGACCTGGACGAACAACGGTCCGTACACCCAGATCCAGGTGATCCTCGACGGCACCCTCATCGACATCCTGCCGGGGACGGCGACCAGTTGGAGCATCTCCGGGATCTCCAGCGGTGGTCACTCCGTCTGCCTCCGCGCCCTGATCGGCTCGAGCCCCGTGCCGCCCGACGCCTGCTGCGCGTTCGCCCTCGCGGGGACCCCGATCGCCGCCCTGCTCTGCGATCCGATCTTCGGCACCACCGATGTCGCCCTCGCGTGGACCAACCCCCAGCCGTATGACTCGATCTGCGTCCGGGTGAACGGCGTCGACGTCGCGACCCTCTCGGGCTCCGCCACCTTCACAACGGTGATCGGGCTCGGCGTGGGCGTGCATGAGATCTGCGTGATCGGCAAGGTCGCCGGCGTCGAGGTCGGCCCCGAGGCGTGCTGCGAGGTCGACTTCACGGCGAACCCGATCTCCCCGCTCCTCTGCGACCCGATCTTCGGGACGACGGATGTCGCCCTCGCGTGGACCAATCCCCAGCCGTTCGACAGCATCTGCGTCGAGGTGGACGGCGCGGTCGTCGCGGTGCTCCCCGGAACGGCGACCTTCACCACCGCCGCCGCCCTGGGGGCCGGGATCCACGAGATCTGCGTGATCGGAAAGATCGGCGGGATCGAGGTCGGGCCACCCGCGTGCTGCACCGTCGGCTTCGCCCTGCCGGGGCCGATCACCGGAGTCACCTGCTTCCCGATCGTGGGCGCGGTGGGGACCGGCGTGAGCTGGGCGAACGATGGTCTCTACGACGCGATCGAGGTCGTCGTCGACGGGAGCATCGTCGCGGTCCTGCCGGGGAACTCCACCACCACCGTGCTCCCGCAGCTCACCGGCTGGACCAGCGTCTGCCTTGTCCCGTGGGTCGGCAACCTCGCGATCGAGCCGATCGACTGCTGCGAGAACCCGACGCTGGAGCAGACCTTCATCCGCGCGGACGTGAACTTCGACGGCGGCTTCGACATCTCGGATGCGATCGCGCTCCTCACCTTCCTCTTCAGCGGAGGCATGGCGCCGCCGTGCGAGGACGCGGCGGACGTGAACGACGACGCGGCGATCAACGTGGGCGACGCGATCTACGCCCTGAGCACCCTGTTCACCGGCGGAGCCCCGCCGCCGGCGCCGTTCCCGGCGTGCGGTGCCGACCCCACGGCGGATGGCCTCGGGTGCGCGATCTTCCCCCCGTGTCCGTGAGCGGGGCTCCCCCGACACCCCCGCACGGACCCAGGGCGGGGAGGGCTTCGGCTCTCCCCGCCCGCTTCTCATCCCGGCGACGGACCCGGATCAGGGGCAGGATCCGTAGAAGTCGCAGGTGAGAGAGCCCGGAGTCGGGTCGAACCCGCAGGCCCCGGAAGGGGGAGGCGGCGGAGCGCCGCCCGTGAAGAGGAAGGTGAACTTCGCGATGGCATCGGCGAGGTCGACGATGTCATCGTCGTTCACATCGCAGGCGGCGGCGCAAGTGCCGCCGGGCCCGCCGAGGAAGAGATGGGAGAGCAGGAAGATCATGTCCGCGAGGTCGCAGGTCCCGTCGTCGTTGCAGTCCCCGCGGAGAAACTCCCCGAAGTCGGTGATCCCCTTCAGGGAGATGCTCATCTTCGTCGTGACCTCGACATCGTCGCCGCAGTAGCCCCCGTACTCCGAGCCGCTCCCGAGGATCTTCGGACCCTGATTGCCCCCCACGAACGGGATCCCCGGGAGGTCGGGGACGTACAGCACGGCGACTCCGTACCCCTGGGAGGACTCCCAGACGACCCCCGCGTTGATGCCGAGGAGATCGGGCGCGATCCCCGGCACCGATCCGGTCGGCTGCAGGCGATCGTTCGAGTCGTTCCCCGGAGAGTCCTGCTCGTAGAGGCCGGAGTTCCCGGTGAAGTCGAGGGTGTCGAACTGAAGACCCACCAGCGCCGTCAGGCTGTCATCCCCGTCATCGATCACGTTCCCGCTCTGGGAGGTGCCGAGGATGCCGTCGTAGTCGCGGAAGGGAGTGGGTGGGTCGAAGCCCCAGTGGTCCGCCCCCTCGATGTAGATCGAGACTCCGGCGAGGAGCAGCTCGACGAGCGCGGCTCCCTCCTCGACGGTGAGGACGTGGTTCTCGGGCCAGGTCCCGAGCATCACCCACGCGACGGTGCCCGGCCCCATCTGATCGCGGCAGGCGAAGTCGAGGATGTCGTCGAGGACGATCACATCCTTGCCGATGCCCCCGAGATCGGCGGCGAGAGCGCCGGCGCTGTCGATCAGGCCGCCCGGCTTCTCGAGGGAGAAGACCGCGTTCGTGTCGCCGGGGAGGAAGGGGGCGACCAGAACCGCGACCTCCGCGGCGATGTCGCCGCCGCTCGGACAGCCGCCGACCACCCGCACGCGGAGCCGTCCGGCGAGGCCCGGGTCGACCGTCGTCGAGGTGGCGCTTCCCGGGTGCCCCTCGGAGAGGAGGAGGGCGCCGGTCGCATCGTCGAAGACCTCCACGGTGATCGCCGCGTAGGTGATCGGGGAGGACCAGGTGACATCGATGACCGTCCCGAGGCAGTCCGCGGTGGCGGTGAGGTCCTCCGGCTCCGGGCACCAGGAGGAGCCATCGTCGAGCTGTACGAGGATCCAGTCCTGCACCACCGGGCCCGGGTCGCTCGCGAAGCAGTTCGCCTGACCAGGGACGATCTCCCGGTGGAAGGCGGCGAGGCGGAGCAGGCTCCCCGGCTGCCAGGCCGGGTCGAGGTTGTCCCCGGAGTCGAGGGGATGGGAGAACTCCATGATCATGTCCCCCGGCTGGCCGGGGACGGCGGGCGCGAAGGTGACCGCCCCGGAGACATCCGCGCTCCCGGCCGCCACCGTGTCCGACAGCAGCTGGAAGGGGTTGCTGGAGGACGGGGGGGAGAAGAGGTCCCGCACGGCGCCGGCGCTGGTGATGGAGAGGCCGTGGTCTCCCGCCGCCTGGACTCCGTCCCCGTTCTCATCGAAGGCGAGCCCGACCTCGATCGACTCCCCGGCTCCGGAGTCCGGCACCTCGTCGCCGAAGACGACGATCGCGAAGTGGACGGCGGAGAGGTCGTTCATGATGCGGAGCTCGGCGGCGCGCTGCTCCCCGCAGGAGCTCAGCGTGAGCGGGATCACCGCGGCCGACTGCCACTCCCCGGGGCCGAGCACCCCGTCGAGGGTCGGCGGCGCGACCGCGAAGCCGGCGTTCACCGGCTGGGCGGCGACGGGCGCCGCAAAGGCGGCCAGGACGAGGAGTGGGGACAGGAGCGCGACGGCGGCAGCCCGGTCGGGCCGACGCAGGTCATGGAGTGCGGACATGGCGGGGTCCTCTTCGGTGCTTCAGAGATGGATGCCGTGGTTGCCCGAGCCGCTCGCGGGCGGCGATAGGACATGAGTCTAGCCGAGCGATCGGCGGGATGCGCCCACCCAACTTCCCGTCCGTCGCGGTCGCCGGGGTTTCTTTGGGAACGGGGAGCCCCTCCTTTAGAATGTGGCGGAGCGCGGCCCATCCCGACGGCAGCCCGCCCCGGTGGGAGGAGAGAGCCCCATGGTTCCGAGCCCCGGAGCCCCCGACCGCGTCGACGGCGCCCGATCCCGGGCGGAGGCGCAGTGGACGCGGTACCTCGAGCGGGTCCGCGAGGGGGAGGACCTCGACCTCCGCGAGTACTGCGAGGAGGCGCCGGAGCTGGCGCGCAGCCTCTTCGACGGGGACGCGGATGGCACCTTCCTCGACCGGCTCCTCGAAGAGGTCTCGACCCCCTCGCCCCCCTCCCCCACGGAGCTGCCTCCGAGCGGAGCCCGGTACGAGATCCGCGGCGAGCTCGCCCGCGGAGCGATGGGGTCGATCCTGCGCGCCTTCGATCCGAACCTCGACCGCGAGCTCGCCATGAAGGTCATCCTCGACGACGAAGACGGCTCCCGGGCGAGGGCCCTGCTTCCTCGCTTCCTGCAGGAGGCCCGGGTGACGGGTCAGCTCGAACACCCGGGGATCGTCCCGGTCCATGAGCTCGGATTCGACGGAGAGGGCCGGGTCTACTTCACGATGCCGCGGATCGAGGGGACGGACCTCTCGACCATCCTCCGGCGCTGCCGGGATGGGGACGGGGAGTGGCCTCTCACCCGGGTCCTCGGGCTCCTCTCCCGGGCGACCGACGCCCTCGCCTTCGCGCACTCGCGCGGGGTCGTCCACCGCGACCTCAAGCCGGCGAACATCCGGGTCGGCTCCTTCGGGGAGACCTACGTGATGGACTGGGGCCTCGCCAAGGTCCTGCGCGAGGAGGATGCGCCGGAGGAGTCGGAGCTGCCGGAGTCCGCCTTCGACCTCGGTCCCCTCCACACCCGGGTCGGATCGGTGATCGGCACTCCGCACTACATGCCCCCGGAGCAGGCCGCAGGCGATCAGGAGTCGATCGACGCCCGCACCGATGTCTACGCGATGGGGGCGATCCTCTACGAGCTGCTCAGCGGGCGACCCCCCTACGGAGACGACGACGCGCGCGCGGAGGCCGTGATCGAGGAGGTCCTCCGGGGGCCCCCCGCGCCGATCGGGACCGGGGGGCGCCGGGTCCCCGCCGAGCTCGCCTCGATCGCGGAGCGGGCGATGGCCCGCGACCCCGCCCTCCGCTATCCGTCGATGGTGGAGATGGCGGCGGACCTTCGCGCCTACCTCGAGGATCGGGTGGTGCGCGCCCATCGCACCGGAGCGGTCGCGGAGCTCCGCGCGTGGGTGCGTCGCAACCGCGGGACCGCCGCGAGCCTCCTGGTGCTCCTGCTCGTCTCCCTCGGGGGAGCCCTCCTCTGGCAGGCGGACGCGGAGGGGAAGTACCGTCAGATCCTCCGGCTCGCGGACATTCAGCGCCTGCAGGGAGCGATCGAGGCGGAGCGGGAGCTCGATCCGCCCTTCCCCGCCCGCGCGCCCCTCTTCGAGGGCTTCGTGCGCGAGCGCCTCGCGCCGCTGCGGGAGAGACGGGCCCTCCACCGAGCGGACCTCGAGGCGCGGCGGGCGATGGCCCTCCCCGCCACGGGGGAGGCGATCGCGCGAGCGCGCGCTGAACACCCCCTCGCCGCGCGGGCGAGCGAGCTTCGCGCGCTGCGGGCCCATCGCCTCACGCAGTCTCGGGATGAGGAGCGCACACCGGAGCAGCGCGCGCAGTTCGTCGAGCGAGCACGCATCCTGGAGGAGCGCCTCGCCGCGCTGGAGTCGCGGATCGCGGAGGCGCGGCCCTGGGAGTTCGCCACCATCGAGGAGCAGTGGCAGCACGATCGCCTCGCCGAGCTCGTCGCAGGGCTCGATGAGCTCTTCGCCCCGGGTGGCCTCGCCTCACGGGTCGAGGCGCGACTCGCGTTCGCCCGAGACGTGGAGGAGGCGAGCCTCTTCTCCCCCTCCGCTCGCGTCGCGTGGGAGAAGGCGATCGAGGAGATCGCCGGCAACCCCCGCTACGGTGGGCTGCGCATCACTCCGCAGCTCGGCCTGCTCCCCCTCGGGATGGACCCCGACTCCGGGCTCTGGGAGTTCCTCCACCTCCTGAGCGGGGAGGCCCCCGAAAGAGCCCCGGCGGGCTCATCCTCGCGCCTCTCCATCACCGAGGAGACCGGCATCGTCCTCGTCCTCGTGCCCGGAGGCGAGCAGGTGATCGGGGCGGAGGGAATCCCGATCGGGTTGAACCACGAGCCGGTCCCGATCCCCGGAGACCCGACGCGGGGGTGCCTGCGCATCACGACCGTCTTCGACGGCAGCCTCGCCGACCGGGCGGGGTTGCGGGTCGGAGACCTCCTCCTCTCGATCAACGGCACCGCGACCCCCACGGATCAGGAGCTCCAGCTCTCGAAGCGAACCCTCCGCACCGGCGAGGCGGCGGTCTTCCGTGTCGTCCGGGGAGAGGGGACGGAGCCGCGCGAGCTGCAGGCGAAGGTGACGATCGGCATCGGCACTCCCGGCGTCGATCCCTGGAGCCGCGCCGCGGAGCGCCCCCGCCAGGAGGTCCACCTCGACCCGTTCTTCATCGGGAAGTACGAGGTGACCCAGGGGCAGTGGGCGCGCCTCACCGGCACCGAGCCGAGCCTCTACGACCGCGGCTATCCGATCCTCGAGCAGCGGGCCGTGACCCTCCGTCATCCCGTCGAGCAGGTGAGCTGGAACAGCGCCGCGGACCACCTCGCCCGGGCGGGGCTCGTCCTGCCCACGGAGGCGCAGTGGGAGGTGGCGGCCCGGGGTGGGACCGGGACGATCTGGTCGACGGGGGACTCCCTCGAGGGGCTCGATCGCTTCGCCAACTTCAGCGACCTCGCGGCGAAGCGGGTCGGCGCCTCCCGGAGGATCGCGGAGGGCAGCGGCCTCGACGACGGGTGGGCGATCCACGCCCCGGTCGGCTCGTTCGCCCCGAACCCCTACGGCCTCCACGACATGCACGGCAACGTCCTCGAGCGCTGCCTCGACTGGTTCCACGAGTTCTCCGACTCGACCGCCCGCGACGGCGATGGGCTCCGCGAGGGGAACTCGATGCGGTACAAGTCCCTCCGGGGGGGAGGCTGGAACAGCCACCCCCTCGGCACCCGGACGATGGAGCGCGGCTCCGTCGACCCGGACTTCACCGCGCACAACATCGGCCTCCGCGCCGCCCGCCCCCTGGAGGTGAACCCGTGACCCAGCCCGAGCTGCCCGAGCGCGAGCCGCCGGAGTCCGAGCTCCCCCCATCCGAGCTCCCCGAGATCGCGGACGAGCCGGCCGATGAGGAGCTCGCCTCCTTCCAGGACGCTCCGATCGAGAGCGCCTCGGTGGAGCTCCTGCGGAAGTTCACCGAGGGGGACGAGGAGTCCCTCGGGCTCCTCATCGAGAAGGAGGGGGCGCGGCTGCTCCCCTACATCCGTCGGCGACTCCCATCGCACCTGCGCCGCCGGGTCGGCGCGAGCGACATCCTGCAGAACACCGTCATCGATCTCCTCGCGGTGCGGGAGCGCTTCGAGGATCGAGGAGTGCCCTCCTTCCGGAAGATGCTCAAGGTGATGGCGGACCTCAACATCGCCCGGGCGATGGAGCGGGAGCACGCGCAGAAGCGGGACATCGCCAAGGACAAGGGGCCCGTCACCCTCGCGGGCGGACGGAGGAGCCGCGACGGCCTCCAGCGGCTCCCCGGGGACACCCCCACCGCCTCCGAGGACTTCCGCCGTCGCGAGGACAAGCAGCGGCTGGGCGACCTGCTCCTGCAGCTCCCGGAGGAGCATCAGGAGATCATCCGCCTCGTCCACGAGGAGCGCCTCCCGCACGCGGAGGTCGCCTCCCGGCTCGGGATCTCCGAGGCGGCGGCGCGCAAGCGCCTCAGCCGCGCGATGAGCCGGCTGCGACAGCAGATGGGGGGATGAGGAGCTCCCTCAGCGGAGCTCGTACTCGGTGATCTTGCGGTAGAGGGTCCGCTCTCCGATCCCGAGCATCTTCGCGGCCTCCTTGCGATTCCCCCCGACCGCCTCGAGGGTCGCGGCGATGAGATCCCGCTCCAGCTCCCGGATCGTGAGCCCGACCCGCAGGTCCTCCCCCGCTCCCGCCACCGGCTCGTCGGTCGGCCCGATCTGGGCCGGGAGGTCCTCGACCTCCAGCACGGCGTTGCCGGAGATCACCACCATGTTCTCGACCGCGTTCTTCAGCTCCCTCACGTTCCCCGGCCAGGGGTGCCGGGTCAGGGCGCGGAGGGCGTCGTGGGAGATGCCGGAGACCGGCTTCTGGTGGACCCGCGCGTACTCCTCGATGAAGTGGTGGACGATCAGGGGGATGTCCGCCGTCCGCTCCCGCAGGGGAGGGAGCTCCACGGTGACGACGTTGAGCCGGTAGAAGAGGTCCTCCCGGAACTCCCCCGCCTCGATCCGCTCCCGGAGGTTGCGGTGGGTCGCGGAGATCAGGCGGACATCGACCGGGATCTCCTGGTTCGATCCGATCCGCGTGACCTTCCCCTCCTCGACGACCCGCAGGAGCTTCACCTGGGTCTCGAGGGGGATGTCCCCGACCTCGTCGAGGAAGAGGGTCCCCCCGTTCGCGTGCTCGAACCTCCCCTTCCGGGTGTAGGTCGCTCCGGTGAACGCGCCCTTCTCATGACCGAAGAGCTCGCTCTCGAGGGTCCCGCCGGAGAGGGCCGCGCAGTTCAGGGGGACGAAGACCTTGCCGCGCCGACGGCTGTTGTTGTGGATCGCCTTGGCGACGAGCTCCTTGCCGGTGCCGCTCTCCCCCGTGACGAGGACGGAGACATCCGTCCCCGCGATCTGGGCGAGGCGCTGGATGATCGAGTGCATCCTCGTGGAGGAGCCGATGATCCCCTCGAAGCCGAACTTGGTGTCGATCTGACGCTCGAGCTCCTCGGTCCGACGCCGCAGCGCCTGCCCCTCGAGGGCCTTCTCCACCTTGATCCGGAGCTCGGCGATCTCCAGCGGCTTCTGGAGGTAGTCGCTCGCTCCCTGCTGCATCGCCTGCACCGCGGACTCGACCGTGCCGTGCCCGGTCACCACGATCACCGCGAGGAAGGGATCGATCGCCCGCGCCTGACGGATCAGGTCGATCCCATCGAGGTCGCCGAGCTTCAGGTCGGTGACGAGCAGGTCGTACGGCCGCTCGCGCAGCTTCTCGATCCCCTCGGAGCCGGTGACCGCGATGTCCACGGTGTACCCCACCGCGGCGAGGGAGTCCGCGACCAGCTCCGCGTGGTGGGACTCATCGTCGATCGACAGGATCCGCACATCCTCGATGGTCACTTCGCTCCCGATCCGCTGCTGTCCGACCCCGCGGGGAAGGGGGGAAGGGTCACGATGAAGCGGCTCCCCTGCCCGGCCTCGCTCTCGACGCGGACGTTCCCGCCGTGCAATTTCACGATGCGCAGCACCGTCGGCAAGCCGAGCCCCGTCCCCTCCCGCTTCGAGGAGAAGTAGGGGCGGAAGACCTTCTCCAGCTGCTCCGCGGGGATCCCCACCCCGGTGTCGATCACCTCGACCTGGAGCTCCGGTCCCGCCTCCCGCTCACGCTGCAGGGTCCGCACGATGAGCTCCCCCCCCTCCGGCATCGCCTGCTCGGCGTTCTGGAGGAGGTTCAGGAACGCCTGCCGCAGCAGGACCTCGTCCGCCGCGACCGGGGGCAGCTCCTCCTCCGCCTGGAAGTGGACCCTGAGCTTGCGGCGTTCATGGCGTTCCGCGTTGTCGGAGAGGAGCCGGGAGAGAAGCGCGTTCAGGTCGAGGGGCCGCCCCTCGACCGACTGGAGACGGACGTACTGGAGGAAGGAGCTGACGATCTGCTCGATCCGCGCGATCTCCTCGCGCATCACCTGCAGCCGTCGCACGGTGCGCTGCTCGCGAGGCGTGGTCGGCTCGCCCGCCTCCTCGAGGAGGAGCTGCGCCGAGATGTTCAGGGTGGAGAGAGGGTTCTTGACCTCATGGACCAGGCTCCCCGCGAGGGCGGCCACATCCTGGTCCCAGCGATCGATCCCCCCCGCGTCGAAGGTCGGCACGGCCGGCGCCTACTTGTCCTCGTCGTCGTCATCGTCATCGTCGTCCCCGTCACCGCCGTCGTCCTCTTCCTCCGCGGAGGCATCGTAGCGCTCGAAGACGCGGGCCCGGATCTGACGGATGCGGATCTCCTGGCCGGGGAGGAGGCCGACGGAGATGCTCGCGGTGTCGCCGCGGGGGTTCACATCGTCGAGGAGCTTGTCGCCGGAGGTGAGGTCCTGGAAGCGCGCGGTGCCGGCCCGGTAGGTGATGAGCAGCTCGATCCACTCGTCGGTCCCGGTGGCCACCTCGTAGGTCTCGGCGCGGTCCTGCTGTCCCGGGCGGAAGGAGGGGATGACGGTCGCGCCGAGCCGGAACTCCTGATCGGCCGGGGCCTTGATCCAGAACTGGACCTGGAAGCTCTTCCAGTTCTTGTCGCCGAACATGAGGAGCGCCGGCTGGCCCGACCCGTTGTCCCCGACGAGCTCGTCCCCCTCGACGGTCCAGACATCCTCGCTCGGGATCGTCCGGAAGTTCCCGAGGTACTCCTCGATCTCGATCGCGACGGTCGGGACGTTGAGGATCTCATCCTCGACCGACTTGAGCTCCCGGTACTCGGCGAAGGTCTCGTCGATCATCTCGCGGATCTCCCGACCGTAGGAGGTCTCCGCGAACTCCTCCGGGAAGGTCTCGAGGAGCGCGACCGACTTGGCGAGGCTCTCGAGGACCCCTTCCTTGCGATAGGCGCGAGCGGTCCCCGCGATGCGGCGGTAGTCGATCTCCGCCTCGGCGTAGCGCAGCAGGTCGTCCCGCTTCGCCTCCCACGCCTTCATGCTCGGGGTCTCGGCGAAGCGCTCCTCAGGATCGAAGGCTTCGAGCGCCTCGACCGCCTCGTCGTAGGCCTCCTCGCCGGCGAGCTGATCCGCCTGGGCCACGACCGTCGCGAGTCGCTGCGCCGCCGCGTCGTCGCGACGCGCGTTGATCTTCGTCCTGGCCCCCTCGAGTCGGCTCGCGAGGCGGCTGGTCTCCGACCCGAACCACTGCGCCTCCACGAGGTAGCCCTCGACATTGAGGAGGAGCTCCTCCCAGCGGTCGGGGAACTTGTCCACGTTCTGGAGGAGGTTCTCGACCTTCGTCTCGAGCGCCTCGATCTGAGCCTTCTTGCGGGCCGCGGCGATCTCCGCCGGCGTCATCTCCGGCTCGGTGACGACCGGCTCGTCGTCACCGCAGCCTCCGAGGAGGAGACCGGCGAGGAGGAGGGGAAGGATCCGGATGAACCGATGATCTCGCATGACGCGCTGACTCCCCTCCCGCCCCGGAGGGGGCGTGGGTCGGGTTGGGGGGATCGGTCGCGAGCGGGCGCCCGCGCGAGGGCTAGGGAGCCAGCCGCTCGTCGATCTCCCGGAGGACCGCGTCGACGACGAGCTCCATCGTCCAGCTTCCGCGGTCCGGATCGGGGCTGCCTTCGAAGCGGCAGCCCGCCGCCTTCGCGTGCCCGCCCCCGCCGAATCGGACGGCGATGGGATGGATGTCGAAGGCACCTTTCGAGCGAAGCGACACTTTATATCTCCCGGGGGAGAGTTCAACGACGAGGAAGACGATTTCAGCCCCGCCCACCTGCTTCAGAGCGTCGACGAAGCCGTCGAGCTCCTCCCGGGGGATCCCCTGCTCCACGAGGGCTTCGACCTGGAGGGTGGAGTAGACGATCCGTCCACCGCGACCGATCTCGAGTCGGGAGAGGACATCGCCCAGCGCGCGGGTTCGCTCCGGCGTCGAGGTCTCGTAGAGCGCCTGGTGGAGCTCCTCGGGGTCGACACCCGCCCGGCGGAGCACCTCCGCTCCCCGGAACGCCTCGGGGGTCGCGTTCGAGTAGCGGAACCAGCCGGTGTCGGTCGTGAGGGCGACGAAGAGGGAGCGGGCGACATCAGCCTCGAGGTCCCCGCCGAGGGCCTCCTGAATCCTCAGCACGAGGCTGCCGGTGGAGGGACTCTCCGGCACCGACCAGGCGACGTCGAAGATCGACGGGTCTTCGCAGATGTGGTGATCGATGAGGACCCGCGGCGCCGCGCTCGAGAAGACCGGCTCCCGCAGATGCCCGAGGCGCTCCGGCTCCGAGGTGTCGAGGACGATGATGCGATCCGCCCCCGCGATGCGCTCCCCCTGGGCCGCGGTCGGCTCCCCCGGGATGACCTCGGCGATGCCCCGGGAGTCCGCGGCGAGGAGCTTGTCCGGGACGGGATGGGTGAGCAGGACCGTCGCTTCGACCCCTTCCTGCGCGCCGAGGACTCGGGCGAGCGCCACGGTCGAGCCGAGGGCGTCGCCGTCGGGGTAGATGTGGGTGCAGAGCACCGGGCGGCGTGCGGCGCGGAGGGCCTCGAGGAGGGGCGGCGGCGGCTCGAAGTTCGACACTGGGGTCTCCAGACATGGAAGCAGGGCGCCGCGCGCCGGAGGTGGTCTCCGAGCCCGGACTCAAGAGAGCGGACCCGGCTGTCCGGCCTCCGGAGAGCTTCGTCCCCTGGCGGACGACACAAGGCTCGGCGAGGGTCGGCCTTGATCGCCCTTGCGGATTCGCAAGAATGCGGGCCTCCCGGTGGCCGGGAGGCTCGATCCGGCGAGGGTCCTCGGGAGGCGAGAGTATGGAGATCGGTCGCAAGATTCTCAACCTGCGCAAGGAGCGGAACCTCGCCCAGCGCACCCTCGCCCACGATGCGGAGGTCACACCCAGCGCGCTCTCCCGGATCGAGGCGGGGATCCACACCCCGAAGGGCCCCGCCGTCCTGCAGCTGGCGCGGATCCTCGGCACCACCGCGGACTATGTCCTCGACGAGAGCGCGCCCTATCCGCCGCCCGCCCGCGAGCTCCTCGCGAACCTCGTCGATGAGAGCCGATCGGAGCCGCGGGAGATCTCCGCGGTCCTGAGCGAGCGGGAGGAGCGGCTCCTCACCTCCCTGCGCTCCCTCGATGTCGAGCGGCGGCGGCTCCTCGAAGCGGCGCTCACCGCACCGCGGGACGAGGTCCGCTTCACCGCGTGGGTCGCCGGAGCGGTTGTGCCCGGCCTCGACGATGCGGAGCGGGAGCGCTTCCGGTTCCGCGCCCGCGAGCTCGGCGACCGCTGACGGCAGCGGCCGGATCCCCCGCAGGAGGACCCGGCCGCCCCGTTCTTCGGTGATGCCCATTCCCTTCCGCGGGGATTGACGTCAGAGGGCTGCTCCAACCGGGGATGGGCCATCAGGTGATGGAGAGCATCCCCGCGACCTCGTCCTGCCCCGACTTGACGGCGGAGGCGGAGGTCTTGAGCGCCTCGGCATCGCTCGGGTCGAGCTCCAGCTCGATGATCCGCTCGACTCCGTTCGCCCCCAGCACCACCGGCACCCCGACCCAGGTCGCGTCGATGCCGTACTCGCCGTCGAGGCGGGTGCAGCAGGGGAGGATCCGCCGCTGGTCGCGGACGATCGACTCCACCATCGCCACCGCGGACGCGCTCGGCGCGTAGTAGGCGCTGCCGGTCTTCAGGAGGTTGACGATCTCGGCGCCGCCGTGGCGGGTCCGGTCGATGAGCTTGTCGATCTCCTCCTTCGAGAGGAGCTGGGTGATGGGGATCCCGCTCACCGAGGCGGTGCTCGCGAGGGGGACCATGCTGTCGCCGTGGCCCCCGAGCACCATCGCCTGCACATCCTTCACCGAGACATCGAGCGCCTCACCGATGAAGCTGCGGTAACGGGCGGTGTCGAGCACCCCCGCCATGCCGATGACCTTGTTGCGGGGGAGCCCGGAGATCTCGTGGGCGACGAAGCACATGACGTCGAGCGGGTTGGAGACGACCACGAGGAACGCCTCCGGGGCGACCTCCATGATGCCGCTGACCACCGAGCGCATGATCTCCCCGTTGACCTTCAGGAGGTCGCTGCGGTCCATGCCCGGCTTCCGCGGCATGCCCGCGGTGATCACGACGCAGTCGGCCCCCGCGAGCGGCGCGTAGTCGTTCGCGCCGGTGACGACGGAGTCGTACCCGTAGACCGGGCCGGCCTCGAAGATGTCGAGAGCCTTCCCCTGGGGCATTCCCTCGACGATGTCGACGAGGACGACATCCCCGAGCTCCTTCTCGGCGATCCGCTGGGCGGTCGTGGAGCCGACGAATCCTCCGCCGATGACTCCGATCTTCTTCCGGGACATGGGTCCCCTTTCACATTCTCTTCTGGTCTCTGTTGTGGGTCAGGAGCTCTGAAGGACGCTGACGAGGGTCTCGCCGATCGTGGCCGGGGAGTCCGCCACGGCGACCCCCGCCCGCTCGAGGGCGCGGGTCTTCTCCGCGGCGGTTCCCTTCCCGCCGGAGACGATGGCGCCGGCGTGGCCCATCCTCTTCCCCGGGGGAGCGGTGCGGCCGGCGATGAACCCGACGACCGGCTTCGACATCTCGGACTGGATGAACTCCGCGCACTCCTCCTCCGCGGTCCCGCCGATCTCACCGACCATGATGACGGCATCGGTGTCCGGGTCCTCGTGGAAGAGCTTCATGATGTCGGTGAAGGTGCTGCCGATGACCGGGTCCCCCCCGATCCCGACGCAGGTCGACTGTCCGATCCCGCGCACGCTCAGCTGATGGACCGCCTCATAGGTGAGGGTCCCGGAGCGCGACACGACGCCGATGCGACCCGGCGTGTGGATGAAGCCCGGCATGATGCCGATCTTGCACTGGCCGGGGGTGATCACCCCCGGGCAGTTGGGACCGACGAGGCGGACGCCGTTGGCGCGAACCGCCGCCTTCGCCCGCACCATGTCGAGGGTCGGGACCCCTTCGGTGATGCAGATGATCAGCTCGATCCCCGCCTCGGCCGCCTCGATGACGGCGCCTCCCGCGAAGGGGGCGGGGACGAAGATCACGCTCGTGTTCGCCGCGGTGGCCGCCTTCGCCTCCGCCACGGTGTCGAAGACGGGGCGGTCGAGGTGGGTCTGCCCGCCCCGCTTCGGGGTCACGCCACCGACGATGTCGGTGCCGTACTCGATGCACTGCTCCGAGTGGAAGGTCCCGTTCTTGCCCGTGAACCCCTGCACGATCACGCGGGAGTCGTTGCCGACGAGAATGCTCACGAGGTCACCTCCTTCGCGGCGGCGACCGCCTTCCGGGCGGCGTCCGAGAGGTCGTCCGCCGGGGTGATGTTCAGTCCGGACTCGGCGAGGAGCTTCTTCCCCTCCTCGACCTTGTTCCCCTCGAGGCGCACCACGAGCGGCACGCCGAGGTCGGTGGAGCGCGCGGCCTGGATCACACCCTCCGCGATGAGGTCGCAGCGGACGATCCCTCCGAAGATGTTCACGAGGATCGCCTTCACGCCCGGATCATCGAGGATGATCTTGAAGGCCTCGGAGACGCGCTCGGCGGTCGCCCCACCCCCGACATCGAGGAAGTTGGCGGGCTCGCCGCCGTGGAGCTTGATGATGTCCATCGTCGCCATGGCCAGGCCCGCGCCGTTGACCATGCAGCCGATGTCCCCGTCCATGGAGATGTAGGAGAGGTCCCACTCGCTCGCGCGGAGCTCGCGGGGATCCTCCTCGTCGGTGTCCCTGAGCTCGGCGAGCTCCGCGTGCCGGTAGAGCGCGTTGTCGTCGAAGTTGATCTTCGCATCGAGGGCCATGACATCCCCCGCGCCGGTCACCACCAGCGGGTTGATTTCCGCGAGGGAGCAGTCCTCCGCCACGAACGCCTTCGCGAGGGAGGCCGCGAGGCGACCGAAGGCCGCGGCGGTCTCCCCGCCGAGTCCGATCCGCTCTCCGAGGGCCGTCCCCTCCGCGGGGTCGACGCCGACCGCCGGGTCGAATCCGAGGAAGTGGATCTTCTCGGGGGTGCTCGCCGCGACCTCCTCGATGTCCATCCCGCCCTCGGCGCTCGCCATGAGCACCGGTCGCTCCTGGACCCGGTCGACGACGAGGCCCAGGTAGAGCTCGCTCGCGATGTCGCAGCCCTCCTCGACCATCACCTTCCGCACCCGCTGCCCCTCGGGTCCGGTCTGATGGGTGACGAGCTGCATGCCGAGGATCGACCCCGCCGCCTGCTCGAGGTCCTCCATCGTGTGGACGACCTTGACCCCACCACCCTTCCCGCGGCCGCCCGCGTGGATCTGGGCCTTCACGACCCAGGGGCCCGCGCCGAGCTCCTCGGCCCGCTGCCGGGCCTCCTCGACGGTGGTGGCGACGCCGAACCGCGGCACGGGAACTCCGTGGCTCGCGAGGAGCGTCTTCGCCTGAAACTCATGGATCTTCACTCTGGCAACCTTCCTTCGGAGGCTCGGGGCACGGCCCCTCCGGGGTTCGGGAGCCTCACGCTCCGGTCCGGACCGGGCGAGGCTCGAGATCGAGACCGGGGCGGGGCTTTCAGCACGGGGGAGGAGGCGCCGCGGGCCGGGAACGGACCGACGCCGACATCGGTTCATGATGCGGAGGGGCCCGCAGGCACGCAAGGAAACCGGGGAATCCCGCCCCGCCGTCCCGTTCAAGTCCGGGTTCGGCGCCGGCCGATAAAGGGATGCACCCCGCCCGGCCGAGAGCCCCGAACTCCGCTCCTCGGAACGGGATCGGGCGGGTCGGATCCGGTCGCCCCCGGCTGCCGCGCGCGAAAGGAACCTCCATGCCCCGCTTTGCCCCGCTCCGCTCGAATCGGTCCCGACCCGCGTCGGCTCTGCCCCTCCTCGCGCTCGCTCTCCTCCTCGCAGGCTGCGCGGGAGGTGGGGAGCCGCGCGCGAGCGCCGCGAGCCTCGACGCGACTCTCCCCCGCGAGCCGGAGGCGGCCCTCGCCGTCCTGCAGGATCGGGTTCGCCAGGTGCCGGAGGACCTGCGCGCACGCCAACTCCGGGCGGAGCTCCTCGAGCGGGTCGGGGATCCGGAGATCGCGGCGCAGGAGTGGCAGGAGATCGTCGTGGCCGCGACCTCCCCCGCCCATCGCCGGATCGCCCGACGCGGCCTCGCGCGCTGCCTCGAGGCGGTCCTCGGCCCGCTCCATGTCCTCCCCCCCACCGACCCCGGGGCACGGGCGCGGGCGGGAGTGCTCCTGAACTCGTGGCGCGCGCTCGGCCCGAGCGATGGCTGGGAGGCCCGCATCGGGGAGGCGCGGACCCTCCATCGTCTCGGGCGATCGGAGGAGGCGGCGCAGCTGCTCGCGGAACGCGCCCGACACTCGGACCCTCTCTCGATGGAGCGCCTCCTGCTGCTCATCTTCGAGGAGCCCGGCGCGACCGACTGGCGGCCGGTGGTCCGCGCCTACGATGCCTTCACCCGGGCACCGGAGGACTCGACCCGGGAGCACGCCTTCGAGCAACTGATCCGGATCGCGGGTGCGGGCCCCGAGTCCGAGAGCGCGCACACGGCCGAGGGCTTCCTCGTTCGGAGCGCCCGGGAGACGACGGACCCGGGGACCGCCCTCGCCCGCTGGGCCCGGACTCATGAGAGGGAGCGGAGCGTTCGCATCCTCGACTCCCAGCTCACCGGCGCCGTGGACGCGGCGCGGACCGCCCTCGAGGAGGGCCGCCCGCTGGAGGCATGGAGGGAGCTCGCGCCGCTCCTCACCGAGGCGCCGGCGCGGGGATCGGAGGTCGCGTCCCTCCTTGAGCGCTGCTGCCTCGATCTCTGCGCTCTCTGCCAGAGACTGCACGACGACGGCGCGGCCGAGGAGGCCGCGAGGGTCGCGCGGGCGATCCGCTCCCTGCCCGGGTCCGCGCTGCCGCCGCCCGCCCGCGAGCGGGTCGCCGCGGCGCTTCGCCGCGAGCAGCTCGCAGCGGTGGAGTCGGGGATCCGGGAGGGGATCGCCGCCGCGGAGCGGGAGCGAGCAGGTCAGCAGCCCGCCAAGGCGCTGGCCCGGCTCGACGCGCTGCTCGAGGGAGCTCCCGCCGAGCTCGCGCCCCGGGTGCAGCGCGCCCGCGCCCACGCCCTCGCCGACCTCGGAGAGGAGCGGGCCGCGCTGCGCACTCTGCAGCGGCACGGCCCCTTCCCCGACCCGAGAACGAGGCGCCTCCAGGGGATCCTCCTCGCGCGAGTCGGTCGGGGTGAGGAGGCCGAGGCGATCCTCCAGAGCCTCCCCCGGGCGGAGCTGAACACCGAGGCGTTCGACGCTCTCCTCGTCGCCCTCGAGGGTCAGGGAAAGTGGACTCAGGTGCTCGCTCGGCTCCACACCCTCGGAGACCCGACCCCCTTCCGCCATCAAGGTCTCCGGGAGAGGGCGACCCTCGCCGCCGCGCGACAGGCGCTGCACCAGCGCGAGCCCGCGGAGGCGCTGCGCCTCCTCCACTTCCACCTGAAGCCCGAGGAGCTCGGATCGGCCGCGGCGCTGCCGCTGCTCGTCGAGGCGGAGCTCGGCGAGGGCCGACCCGCGGCGGCGGCCTCGTGGCTCCTGAGGGACGCTCGTCCGCGGCCGCCGCTGCCGGGGGACCTCTGGCGAGAGCTGATCGAGCGAAGCCGGGGCGTCGTCCCGGTGGAGATCCGCTTCGCGCTGCTGCGGCGTGCTCCGGAGACGACCCTCACCGCGGAGGACCGGACCTGGATGGTCGGGCTCTGGCCGCGCCTCGGACCGTATCTCCCCGCCTCCGGGCGCTACGACGGAGTGCTCCTCCGCTCGGACGGTGAGGGGGGGAAGGAAGGGGAGCTCCGCCTGCGGGAGACCTGGACCGGAGTCACCGGGCGAACGGTGCTCGCCGATGGTGGAGAGATCCTGTGGCGGCGGGAGGCCGGCCGCTGGATCCGGGCGGAGAACGGCGTGGAGTGGTGGCTGCCCCTCGGCGACGGGGCGGAGGGACGGACCGAGGAGGAGGTCTCACCGGACGGCACGACCGCCCGGATCCTCGCCTCGGGGCACACCGTCCGACTCGATGGCGTCGACATCCCCGGCTGCCTGACGATCGAGGTCTCCCCGGCGGGTGCCGACGGGACGACCGTCCTCCTCGAGCTGGCCCCGGAGCGGGGAGTCGTGCGCCGGAGCCGCGTGGAGCCGGGCGGGGAGCGGACCGAGGAGTGGCGGGTCCCGACCCTGGAGCCTCGTCAGCCCTGACCCCCGGGGACGCTGACCCCCGGGGACGCTGACCCCCGGGGACGCTGACCGCCGAAGGCGCCGACTCCCGAGGGCGCTGACTCCCGGAGGCGCCGGCCCCCGCAGGCTCTACTCTCCGGAGTTCGCGTCGGAGCGTCCCGCGGCATCGAGGACACGCTCGAGGGTCGCGAGACCCTCCGGCGGGCGCGGGGCCTTCTTCGCCTCCGCGAGGTGCCGCTTCGCGAGGCTCGTCTCTCCGAGCGCGAGGCAGATCTTCGCGATCTCGTGGTGGAAGCGCCCGATCTCGTTCAGCAGCTGCTGCCGGATGTCCCGCAGCGAGCGGTTGTGCTCCCGCGCGCTGAAGGGGAGCTCCACATCGAACGGCAGGGCGTTGAGGTCGAGGATCTCCTGCCGCTCCCGGTAGGCGTTCAGGGCGGTGATCCCATCGAGGAAGGTGGCGCGCGCGATCTCCAGGGAGTCCCGCCGCCTCTCGGTGTCATCTCCCCCGATCAGGAGCGCCTCCTGAAACTGCACCTTCCCCAGCTCGAACCACGCGAGGGCGTAGCCCGGGTCGATCTCCACCGCCTTCATCAGCGACTTCTGAGCCATGTCGAAGTCCCGACCCAGGGTGTAGATCCGCCCGAGGTGGAAGTAGCACGCCCGGCGCAGCTCCGACTCCCCCTCCCCCTCGGGGCGGGAGAGGGCCTGGCGGAAGTAGTCGATCCCGGTCTGGGGATCCTGACGGTAGGTGTAGGAGAGGATGCCGAGGCTGATCAGCGGGGCCGCGCTCGTCGGATCCTCATCGTGGGCGCGCTGGAAGAGCTGCATCGCCGACTCGAACTGCTGGCGGTCGTAGGCGAGGGTGCCCTGACGCCAGATGTCGGCGGCCCGCCGACGCCGAGGGCTCGCCTCCCCTTCCTGCACCGCGGAGCGCGCGGAGTCCTCGACGCTCGCGCGGTTCTCCTTCCACCACGCGTTCCAGAGCTCGACCGCGGCGGCCCGCTCCTCCGGTGTCCCATCGGGCTCGAAGCCGAAGGACTCGCCGGTGAACTCACGGAGGCGCTGGATCGCCACCTCCTGCGCGCTGCGGCGGGCTCCCGGCGCCCGGGACGCGGCGGGGGGGAGCTGCAGCGCCTCGATCAGGGTGGGGATGCCGATGTAGACCCCGTTGTCCCCGAGGGCGATCGCGATCGCGAACTGCGCCTGCCCCTCGGAGTCCTCGTAGGCGCGGAGCAGCTCGGGGAGGCAGTGCATCCGGCCGAGGACATCGATCGCGAAGGAGCGCACCTCCGCGGGCTGGTCCCGGTCGAGCAGGAGCAGGCCGAGGAGCGGGTAGAGCTCCGCGCCGATCTCGATGAGCGCGGTGCGCAGCGCCTCGACCCGCAGGGACGGAAGCCCGCTGGTCGCATCCCGAAGCAGGTTGGGGAAGGTGTGGTCCAGCCCGAGGGGGACCACGATCCGGAGGCGCTCCTCGAGGGAGAGACGCCGGAGGACCTCGTTCGGTCCCTCTTCATCGATGGACTTCCTGACCGCCTTCAGGGCGAAGAAGCCCGCCTGCTCGAGATACTCGCGGCCCCGGGCGACCCGGGGGGAGTCCCCCGACCGCACCTCCGCGATGGCGCTCGCCACCCGCTCCTCGAAGCCGCGCCTCGGCGTGAAGAGCTCATCGCTCGTGAGGCCCGACTGGGAGATCGTCCGCTGGACCCGCTCCTCGGGGTAGCGGGCCTGCCCGGTCGGCAGCTCGATCACCCACTCGAGGGTGTCCTCCTCGTAGGTGGAGCGACCGGCGATCTCATGGCCGCTGTCCACCACGATGAGGAGGTTCGGCGCCTGCCCCTCGGTCCCCTCGTCGGGGAGGATCCCCCACGCCTGGATCTCGGACTTCGGAAGCCGCGTCGAGCCGAGGGACTGGTTCAGCTCGATGTACTGGTTGCGAAGGTCGTAGGCCCGCCCCTCGAGTCGACGCCCGTTGCGCAGGACGAGTCGGATCCGCTCGTCCGCCCCCTCGAGCGCCGAGGGGAGGGCGAGGGCGAGGATCCCTCCACAGAGGATCAGCTGACGAAGTCGCATGGCAGGGGGGTCCTCTCCGGGAACCAACTGCTCCGGGGGGAGCATGCCGAGGGGACGCGGCGGGCCGTCCCTGCGGAGGGTCCCCGAGACGCGCCGCGAGGTTCGCGAGCGGTCGCGGGGGCACGCCCGCGGTCGGGGCGGGTCACTCCACCCCACCATTGAGGCGTTCGACCGTCATCCCTCGGTCACGACGGGCGGGAGAGGGCTCTAGCCCGCCCCCTCCGCCAGAAGATCCTTGATCGAGTACTTCTTGTAGAGATGGCGCAGCTGGTCGTAGGTCAGGTCGAGGGCCTCCGCCGCCGCCTTCTGGTTCCCGCCGCTGCGGAGCAGGGCATCGAGCACGAGCTTCTTCTCGAGGGCCTCGATCCGGTCCTTGAGCCCGCCGCCGCTCTGCTCGCGGTCCTCCAGCTCGAGAGCGACCTCCGCCCCCTCGATCCGCGGATCGTCGCCGGCGCAGAGGAGCCTCTCCACCACATGCTTCAGCTGCCGGACGTTCCCCGGCCACGGGTGCCGCCCGAGAAGCTTCAGCGCTCCGTCGGAGAAGGTCCGCTCGGTGACCCACGGGACCTCGGCCGAGAGTCGGCGCCGGAAGTGCTCCACGAGGAGGGGCACGTCCCCGTGACGATCACGCAGGGGGGGGAGGTGCAACTCCTTGAAGCTGAGGCGGTCGTAGAGGTCGGGGCGGAAGCGTCCGTCCGCCATCATCGCCTCCAGGTCGGCGTTGGTGGCCGCCACGATCCGGACATCGGTCTCGATCGTCTCCGAGCCGGCGACCCGCTCGAATCGCTGGTACTCGAGGACGCGGAGGATCTTCTCCTGGAACTCCTGCGCCATGTTGCCGATCTCGTCGAGGAAGAGCGTCCCCCCGTTCGCCTGCTCGAAACGCCCGATCTTCCGGCGGTCCGCGCCGGTGAACGCTCCCCGCTCATGCCCGAAGAGCTCCGACTCGAGCAGGTTCCCGTGGAAGGCGGCGCAGTTCACCGTGACGAAGGGCTTCTCGGCGCGGTCGCTGTGATAGTGGATGTAGGCGGCGACGAGCTCCTTGCCCGTCCCCCGCTCCCCGCGCACGAGGATCGGACGCGGCACCCGCGCGACGCGGTGCGCCTCCTCGATCAGGCCGCGGAAGGCCGGGCTCTCCCCCACCAGCTCGTAGCGGCGTCGGAACGCCTCCTCGTAGAGCTCGACCCGGGCGCGCAGGCCGCGGTTCTCGTCCAGGATCGAGCGCATGCGGCGGACCTTCTCCACCGCCACCCCGAGGCTCCGCTCGATGCTGGTGTCCTTCTCGAGGACCTCCGCTGCGCCGAGCCGAATCGCCTCCGCGCCGTCGGCGGCGGAGCCCTCGCCGGTGAGCAGCATCACCGGGACTCCGTCGTCGATCCCGCGCAGCTCCTCGAGGATCCCGAGGCCGATCTTCCGCCCCCCGAAGTCGAGATCGAGGAGGACGAGGAAGAGCTCGGGGGCGGCCTCGCGGAAGGCGGCGATGGCATCGTCCCGCCCCTCCGCCTCCAGGACCTCGTGCCCCATCTCCTCCAGCACCCCACGCACGTAGGTGCGGAGCTGCGCCTGGTCGTCGACCACCAGGATCGTCCCGGCTGTTCGCGCCTTCGCGTTCAAGCTCGACTCCCTCTCACCGCGTCCCCCGCGGAGCCCGCCCGACTCAGAGGCCGAGGTCGATGCCCGGCTCGTCGAGGAGGAGCTCGCGGGGATCCGCGAGCAGTCGCGCCCTCTGGCGCGCCTGCATCAGACGCTGCGTGGGTCGGGGCCGCAAGGGGAGCTCGATGCGGAAGGTGGTGCCGGTCGGCCCCGTCTCCCGCACCTCGACCCGGCCGCCGTGCTCCTCGATGGTGCGCCTCGTGTGGGCGAGCCCGATCCCCGAGCCGAGCCGCTTGGTGGTGAAGCCGATCCCGAAGATCCGATCGAGGTCTCCCTCGGGCACCCCCCCGCCGTTGTCCGCCACGAAGATCTCGACCTGCTCTCCGACCGCGCGGGCGTGGATCCGCACCCGGCCGATCCTCTCCGCCCGCTCCCCATGGCGCTCGACGACCGCGTCGATCGCGTTGAGCACGAGGTTGAGGAGCCCCTCCTGCAGCTTCTCCACATCGCAGTGCAGCTCGGGCAGGTCCGCATCGACATCGACATCGATCGCCACTCCCCTCGCCCGCGTCATCGCGACGAAGCCGATGCGATCGAGAATGCGTCGCAGCGTGGCCGGAGCGAACTCCGTGGGACGCGGGCGGATCACCCCGAGGAGACCGACCATGTCCTCGTAGACCGACCCGAGATCATCCCGGATCGCGGCGAGGTCCTCCTCCGACTCCCGGTCGAGGGTGGAGCGGTGATCGGCGTGGAAACGCCGCAGGCGATCTCCTGCCACCCCGAGCAGGTTCTTGATCCGATGCGCCTGGGTGAGGGTCTCGTCGAGGGCGCGGACCTCTCCCAGCTCGATGAGGAAGCGGTGGTACTCCGCGGCGCGATCCGGACGGAGGCCGATGAGCCGCTCGATGCACTCCTGCGCCGCGGGGAAGTCCTTCGTCGCGACATGGAGGAGGGTGAGGTTGAACCAGCTGCCGGTGTCGCGGGGATCGACCTCGACCGCCCTCTCGAGCTCCGCCCGCGCCGCCTCGTGCTCGCCGCGGTGGAAGCGGGCGACCCCGCGGATCGCGGGGAGCCGCGGGTGACCCGGCTCGAGCTCCGCGGCGCGGTCGAGCCGGTCGAGCGCATCTTCGGCGCGATCCGCCTGACGGAGGAGGATGCCGAGGAGGAGGAGCGTCGGGACGGAGTCCGGGGCGCGTCGGAGCGCCTCCTCCGCAGCCTCGACCGCGGCACTCCGCTCTCCCGAGCGGTCGAGGGCGATCGCGAGGTTGTGCCAGGTGCGCTCGTCCGCCTCCCCCCCCGTGATCCGCGCTCTCAAGCGCTCGATGGCGCCTCCGGGGTCCCGCCGGAGAATGCGCAGGGTCTCACGCCCCCCCTCCGGCTCCGGCGAGGAGGGAGAAGCGTCGCGCGGCGGGAGGGGCCCGGGAGGATCGGTCGACTCTCCCGGCCGATGGGAGGATGGGTCCTGCATGCGGAGATCATCCTCCCTCACCCCCCGAGGGCAAGGACTCCCGCGGGCCTCCCCCGGAACTCGGCCCCGATCGCTCGCGCCGGGCCGGATGGGTTGTCACGGGGAGGCGATCCGTGATGATCGCTCTCGGGCTCGCGATGACCGCCGGAGCCGGAGCCGGGCCTCGACCGCCGAAACGAAGGGGAGACGATGCAGGAACACCTCCTGAAGAATCTGGAGCGGGGAGCGCGCATCGAGGGGGTCTTCCTCGTCGAGACCGCGAACTTCAAGCAGACGCGAAACGGGAAGCACTTCCTCCAGCTCGTCCTCCGAGACCACTCCGCCTCCGTGAAGGCGGTCCGCTGGGACTCGAACCGGGATGAGTTCCGCGGGGTGGAGCGCTGCCCCTTCCTCCGCGTCTCCGGTCGCGTCGAGGAGTACCAGGGGAACACCCAGATCATCGTCGACCAGCTCGAGCCGGTCGGGGCCGAGGACGCCCGCGTCGACCCGGCCGAGTTCCTCCCCCGCAGCCGCTTCGACCTCGACGCCATGCAGAAGGAGCTCGAGGAGATCATCGCGTCGATCAGCGACGACGGGGTCCGGCGGATCGTGCTCGCCGTGCTCGACCGCCCCGGGCTTCGCCGCTCGTTCCGCAACGCGCCCGCGGGGAAGACGATGCATCACGCCTATGTCGGGGGCCTGCTCGAGCATGTCCTCTCCCTGGCGCAGGTGGCGGAGCGGATCTGCGATCACTACCGGTGGCTCGACCGCAGCATGCTCATCGCCGGAGTCGTCCTCCACGACATCGCCAAGACCGCGGAGCTCAGCTTCGACACCGGCTTCGGGTACACCGACGAGGGTCAGCTGATCGGGCACATCGTCCTCGTCTCCCGGTGGATTCGCGAGGCGGCGGAGACCCTCGGCGATGTCGATCCGGAGACGGTCCTGCAGCTGGAGCACCTCGTCCTCGCGCACCACGGGAAGCTCGAGTTCGGCTCCCCGAAGAAGCCGATGACGGCGGAGGCCCTCGCGATGCACTTCATCGACAACCTCGATGCGAAGCTCGCGGGCTACTGGCAGGCGTTCCGGCAGGCGAACCCCGGGCCGCAGGACAGCCGCTTCGGGGACCAGAACTTCATGCTGGAGGTCCGTCCGTACTTCCCGCGCCGCCTCGACGGCCTCTCCGACGACCTCCTCCCCCCGAGGCTCGACGACGGCGAGCCCGCTCGCCGCGGCGCCCCGGTGCGGGCGACCCGCGCCCCCGAGGAGTCGCGGGCGGAGGACCCGCCGGCCAGCGGCTCCCTGCCGTTCTGAAGGCCGTTCCGAGGGGGATGCTCAGGCGGAGGGGAGCGGGACCCCCGCGGCGGCGCAGGCCTCCTCGACCACCCGGAAGGTCCGCTCGGTCACCGGCGCGAGGGGTGGTCGGAGGATGTTGCGGATCCGGCCCCTCCTCGCCAGCGCGGACTTGAGCGGGGCCGGGTTGCTCTCGAGGAAGAGCGCGCGGAAGAGCGGCACGAGGCGGCGGTGGATCTCCCTCGCCTCGGCGACCGCCTCCTCCCGCATGAGATCGATCAGGTCGATCAGGTCCCTCGCCACGAGATGGCTCGCGACGGAGATCGCGCCGGCGGCTCCCTGGGCGAGCATCGGGAGCAGCGCCGCATCATCGCCGCACAGCACCGTCAGCTCCCCATCGAGGAGCAGCTGATCGACGAGCGCGCCGTCGCCGCTCGCCTCCTTCGTCCCGACCACCCCGGGGATCCGGGCGAGGCGGCGGTAGTCGTCGATGGTGAGCCCGAGGCCCGTCCGCGCGGGGATGTTGTAGAGGACCACCGGGAGCCCGACCGACGCCAGCTCGCGGTAGTGAGCGACGAGCCCCGCGATCTGGGGTCGGTTGTAGTAGGGAGTGACCGAGAGGACCCCGTCGGCGCCCGCCTCCTGCGCTCCGCGGGTCAGGGCCAGCGCCTCGGGCGTGCTGTTCGCGCCCGCCCCGGCGAGGACCGGAACCCGCCCCGCCACGCGCTCCACCACGAACCGGATCACCTGCAGCTGTTCCTCGGTGCGGAGGGTGCTCGCCTCCCCGGTCGTGCCGCAGGGGACGAGGCCGTCCACCCCGGCCTCGAGCTGCTCCTCGACGAGCCCCTCCAGCGCCGGCCAATCGATCGCCTCCCCGCCGGAGCTCGCGCCACCGAACGGTGTGACGAGCGCCGTGAACAGGCCGCTGAGCATCTCCCCCAAGAGTCCCCCGTCCTCTCCGATCCTCCCCCAACGGACGCGGGCGGCCCACTCCTGAGGCAGCTCAGTCCCGAGGCTCCCCCTGCGGCTCCCCCGGCGACGCGAGGGCGCGATCGGTCCGGAGAGAGTCGGCGATCCGCTCCGCCCAGTCCGCGTTCTCCTCCGCATCCCGCCCCTCGACGAGGACCCGCGCGAGAGGCTCCGTCCCCGAGTAGCGGAGCAGGATGCGACCGTGCCCCTCCAGCGCCTTCTTCGCGGCCGCGACGACCCGCTGGACTCCGGGGAGGATCTCGAGGGGAGGCTTCGCCCCGACCTGCACCCCGACCAGGGTCTGCGGGTAGCGCGGGATCTCCGACCGCAGGGCGGAGAGGGGCCGACCCGAGCGCCGGACGATCTCCGCCAGGGCGAGCCCGGTGCGGATGCCGTCTCCGGTCATCGCGTCCTCGCAGATGATGTGCCCCGACTGCTCACCGCCGAGGGCGAGCCCTCCCGCCCGCATCGCCTCGTGAACCTCCCGGTCCCCGACCGGGGTCCGGACCAGATCGACCCCGCGCTCGCGGAGGTGCGACTCCATGCCCGCGTTCGACATGACGGTGACGGCGATCCGGTCTCCGGGGAGGCGGCCACGCGCCCGCAGGTCGAGGGCCCAGATCGCGAGCATCTCATCGCCGTCGACGGTCCCCCCCGCCTCGTCGACGAGGATCGCCCGATCTCCGTCCCCATCGAAGGCGACCCCGAGGTCCGCGCCCTCGGCGACGACGCGCCGGGCGAGGCTCCCCGGGTGGGTGCTGCCGCAGTCGATGTTGATCCGCTCGCCGTCCGGCTCGCCGTGGATCACGACGACCGATGCGCCCGCGCGCTCGAACGCCTCGCGGGCGCAGGGGGCGGTCGCCCCCCGCGCGCAGTCGAGCACGATCCGCAGGCCATCGAGGGGGCGCGCCTCTCCGAACCCGGCGAGCAGGCGATCCAGGTAGAGGGAGCGCAGGGCCTCCTCCTCGGGCGCGGCGGGCGCGGGGAGGGTGGAGGGTCCCGGGTCGACCTCGGGGTCGACGGGAGCGGCGAGGACATCGCAGGTGATCCTTCGCTCCTCCTCCTCCGAGAGCTTCGCCCCGTCGGGACCGAACCACTTCACCCCGTTGAACTCCGGGGGGTTGTGGCTCGCGCTGATGACGATGCCGAGCTCCGCCTCGCCCGCCTCCACGAGAACGGAGACCGCGGGGGTGGGGAGGAGACCTCCGTGGCGCACCGCGATCCCCCGTCTCTCCAGGGAGGCGGTCAGGGACCGCTCGATCGCCGGTCCCGAGGTCCGGGGGTCACGACCGATGAGCACACGGGGGGGCGACGCGGCGATCCCTCCCGCGTCGCGGGCCCGCCCGAGGAGCCGCGCCATGCCGACGGCGAGGCGGTCGAGCCCGGCGGGGTTCAACCAGCCGTCGGAGCGGCCGTCGGGGGCGCAGAGATCCCGGATTCCATCGGTGCCGAAGATGTTCGACGGAGCGTCGCTCACTCGTCTTCCTCGTTGCTGCGATCCACGATGCGCTCCACCCGATAGGCGACGGAGCCGCGCGAGAACTGAATCGACCCCTGCTCGATGCCCGGGGGGAGACTCCCGGCGGGCCAGGTGAACTCGTCGGATCTTACCGACTGCACGGCGCCGCTGAAGTCCTCCAGCGTGATCAGGATGCGAAATTCCCCGTCTCGGACCCGCTCGGCGAGCTGGTCGAGCGCGGGCTCGGTGCCGCGACAGGTCATCCCGATCTCCGCATCCCCCACCGGCAGGTCGAACGGACCCGGCTTCCGGGCCGCGGACCAGGAGTAGTGGATCGGAATCTGGAACTCCCTCTGCTCGAGGGCGGTGCGGAGGGTGACCCGCACCCTCACCTCGGGCTCCACCCCCTCCGCGAACCGGATCGCGGGGTGGCCCGCGTTCTCGAGGACGATGGGATGGGGGCTGTCGTAGGCGGGCGCGTCGTACTCCGTCACCTGCAGCGGTCCGAGCCGGACCTCGACCCCGCCGAGCAGAGACTTCGGTCCCGTGACCCCCACCTGATTCGGCTCGAAGAGGAAGTCCCCCTGCTTGGGGGGGAGGAAGCGGCGCGATGTGGAGAAGCTCGGCGAGCCGCGGTTGACCTTCAGCTCCCGGGTCTCGAGCTCGTCGAGGGAGACATGGATCCGCACCGGCTCCGTCTGCTTCACCGTCATGGCGGGGGGAATCTCGGGGAAGTGAGCGCGATCAGCGAGATCGATGAGTCCATCCTCGGTGACGACGATCCGCCCCACGAGAGCGGTCCGGTCGACTCCCCGCAGGGTGCTGTTCAACAGGCTCCGTGAGGCGCTGAGGGTGATCTTCGCGAACCCATCGAAGGGGGGGCCGTCCTTCGAGTCGGCGGTCTGACTGAGGATCACCTGCTCCGGGCTCGCCGGCGCGATCTCGACCTGCACCTCGATCGTCTCCTCCTGCCCGGTGTTCCCGAACGCGAAGACCCAGATGGTGATCGCGAAGAGGAGGGAGACGAGCTTGTTCCGGACGTTCTCCCGCAGCAGCCGATGGAGCAGCGAGGGTCGGGGCTTGCGCATCATCCCACCCTCCCCGGCTCGGCCGCGGGAGACTCCGGCGCGGCGCTCGGCTCGGTCTGGGCGTAGTAGGCGCGGAGCTTGGTGGTGAGCTCCTCGCGATCGAGGTCGCGGTAGACGACCCCCTGGGCGCAGATGGAGACCTGGCCGGTCTCCTCGCTGACCACCACCGTCACGCAGTCACTCTCCTCGCTGATCCCGACGCCGGCGCGATGCCGCGTCCCCGCCCAGCTCCCGAGCTCCGGGTTCTCCGAGAGGGGGAAGAGACATCCCGCTGCGGTGATCCGTCCCTTCTGGATCACGATGGCGCCGTCGTGCAGCTCCGTCCCCGGGTAGAAGAGGGTCGTGATGAGCTCGCTGCGGACCTCGGCGTCGATGCGGGTCGCCTTCTCGGCGTAGGTGTTCAACGGCTGCTCCCGCTCGATCGCGATGAGCGCGCCGATCTTGTTCCGCGAGAGGCGGAAGCAGGCCCGGATCACCTCTCCGATGATCTCGTGCTCGTCCTTGATGAACTCGCCGAAGATCGGGGTCTGGCTGAGGCGGACGAGCCCGCGGCGCAGCTCCGGCTGGAGAATGACCACGAGCCCCGTGATCGTCGCGGGACCGATCGAGGTGAGCAGGTAGCCGAGACGGTCGAAGCCCAGCGACTGCGTGAGGAAGGTCGAGGCGAAGGCGGCCACGAGCAGGAGGAACGCGAGCCCCTTCAGGACGCCGGCCCCCCGCGTCCCCTCGCAGAACTTGATGAAGTAGTAGATGAGGACCCACAGGAGCCCCACCTCGATCACCACGACGAGGTCGATGACGGTGCGCAGGTAGTCGAGAGCCTCGCGCATCAGGTCCATGTCGCCCCCTCCCCGCCCACCGGCTCGACGCCGAAGGCTGCGAGGGCCTCGAGGAGCGCGACCGTCTCCGCGACATCGTGGACGCGGAGGATCTCGACCCCGGCGCGGGCGCAGACCGCCGCGACCGCCAGGGAGCCGGGGAGCCGCGCCGCGGAATCCTCGGGATCTCCGCCTCCCGCCGCCGCGAAGCGGCCGAGGAACGCCTTTCGGCTCGCGCCGACCAGCAGGGGCACCCCCGGGAGGCGGAGGCGTCCGAGCTCGGCGAGGAGTCGGTCGTTGTCCTCGAAGCGCTTCCCGAACCCGATCCCCGGGTCGAGGACGAGCCGCTCGCGGGGGATCCCCGCCTCGACCGCGAACGCGACCCGCTCCTCGAAGAACGCGCGGACCTCATCGACGACATCGGCGTAGGGAGGAGGGCCGTCATCGATCCCGCGCTGCATCGTCGCCGGGGTGCCGCGTCGGTGCATCAGCACCACCGTCATCCCGCGCTCCGCGGCGACCGCCGCGAGCTCCGGGTCGTCGCGGAGGGAGGCGGTGTCGTTCAGGATCGTCGCGCCGCGGTCCGCGGCCGCCGCCGCGACCTCCGCCCGCCGCGTGTCGATGGAGATGGGGAGGGGGTAGGAGCCCGCGAGACCATCGAGGACCGGGAGGACCCGGGCCAGCTCCTCCGCGACGGGGACCTCGTCCGAGCCGGGGCGGGTCGACTCGCCGCCGACATCGAGGATCGCGGCGCCCGCGGCGGCGATCGCGCGCGCCTGTCCGATCGCGACCTCGGCGCGGTCGTAGCTCCCGCCATCGCTGAAGGAGTCCGGGGTGACGTTGAGGATCCCCATCACCGCGCAGGGGCGGGCCGGGGGAATGCCCCCGCCGCGACCGTCCGGTCGGGTCTCGACCTGCGCTCGACTGGAGTTCCCCTGCATCGTGCCCTTCCCGGTGCGCCGGCACTCTCCGACCCTCCCGGCAGGACGGTCGGTCGGGGCGGATTGTAACCAAACCCGGAGGAGAAGATCACGAATCGAGCGCGGGGACTCCCGAGCCATCGAAGGGAGCGGCGAGGAGCTCGTCCACCTCGGCGCCGTCGAGGGTCTCGCGCTCGAGGAGGGCCCGCGCGATCGCCTCGACATCGTCCCGATGCTCGTCGATCTTGCGCTCCGCCTTGTCATAGGCGGCCTGCAGGATGCGGCGGATCTCCTTGTCGATGTCCCGTCGGGTCTCCTCCCCGAGCGGCTCGAGCTGCGCGCCATCGAGCCCGTTCCCCGCCGAGTAGGAGATCGCTCCGACCTGCTCGCTCATCCCCCACTCGCAGACCATGCGCCGGGCGAGGTCCGAGGCCCGCTCCAGGTCCGAGCTCGCTCCGCTCGAGATGTCACCGCAGAAGCGCTGCTCCGCGATCCGCCCTCCGAAGAGGACGAGGAGCATGCCGAAGGCCCGCTCGCGCGTGAGCGAGTAGCGGTCCTTCTCGGGGAGCTGCATCGTCGAGCCGAGGGAGGGCCCCCGGGGGATGATCGTGACCTTGTGAAGGGGCTCCACCTCGGGGAGGAGGTGGGCGAGGATCGCGTGCCCCGCCTCATGGTAGGCGGTGATGATGCGGTCCTCCTCCTCGAGCACCCGACTGCGCCGCGCCCGACCCCAGCGGACCTTGTCCCGCGCCTCCTCCAGGTCCGCCTGCCCGATCTTCTCCCGACCGTCGAGGGCGGCGATGAGCGCCCCTTCGTTGACGATCGCCGCGAGCTCCGCGCCGGAGAAGCTCGCGGTGCCGCGCGCGAGGGCGTCGAGGTCGACCTCCTCCTCGATGCAGACATCCCGGGTGTGCACCTCGAGGATCATCCGACGCCCGGCCCGGTCGGGCAGGTCGACGGTGATCTGGCGGTCGAAGCGCCCCGGCCGCAGCAGCGCGGGATCGAGGATGTCCGGCCGGTTCGTCGCGGCGATGACGATCACGCCGCTCTCCGGGCTGAAGCCGTCCATCTCGACGAGGATCGCGTTCAGGGTCTGCTCCCGCTCCTCGCTCCCTCCGGCCGAGTTCGAGGTGCGGCGGCGCCCCACCGCATCGACCTCGTCGAGGAAGATGATGCAGGGGGAGTGCTCGCGGGCCCGCTTGAAGAGGTCCCGCACACGGGCCGCGCCCACGCCGACGTACATCTCGACGAAGTCGCTGCCGGAGATGCTGAAGAAGGGGATCCGGGCCTCCCCCGCGACCGCGCGGGCCAGCAGGGTCTTCCCGGTGCCCGGGGGGCCGACGAGGAGGACTCCGCGCGGAATCCGGCCGCCGAGCCGGGTGAAGCGCGCCGGGTTCCGGAGGAACTCCACGATCTCCTCGACCTCGGCCCGCGCCTCCTCGATCCCGGCGACATCATCGAAGGTCACATCCGGGAGCTCGGCGGCCACGAGCGGCGTCCGCGAGCGCCCCATGGCGCCTCCGCCCGCGCCGGGGGCGCGGCGGGTCCACCACCAGACGATGAGTCCCATGAAGAGCAGCCAGGGAATCAGCTGGATCAGCGCGATCGCGTAGGGGCTGGCGACCGGCTGGACGTAGATCTGTGTCTTGAGGCCGGGGTGGGCCTCGTTCCACGCCTCGGCGGAGTGGACGAGCTCGTTCAGGAGGTCCTCGGTGGCGACGTAGGTCTGGAAGGACGGACCGATCGAGGTGAGGGCGCGCCCGCGGAACTCCCCCTCGATCCGCAGCTCGCGGGACTGGATCCGCAGGGTCTGGACATTCCCATCGCGGACCTCGCGGCGGATCGCGGCGAAGTCATCCTCCACCCCCGCCGAGCCGGTCGGCACCCACACGAAGAGGGAGATGAGCACGGCGCCGAACGCGAGGAGGAGGAGGGTCCATGGAGCGGGGGCCGGAGTCGTCGGTGCCGGCTCGGGTCGGTTGGGGCGAGTCACGAAACAGCCTCCCAGGAGGGAGGCTCGCGGTCAGTCTCCGCGACTCTCCCAAGGTTCGATCTGCGGGACGATGCGACGGGCGATCTCCCGGACCGCCTCGGCCCGGGCCGTGTCGATCGTCTCTCCCGCGAGGTTCGAGAACGACGCATGGTCCTGGATGATCCGGTCGATCAGGACCGCCCCGTCCCGGCTGCGGATGAGGCGGATCCGGACCCGGATCGAGATCCCGGACTCCTGAACCTCATCATCGGCTCCCTCCACCAGTACACCTTGACGGAATTCGAGGATCGTTCCGAAGAGGACCGCATCCGCGCCTTCCGGACCCGCCCGGAGGGTCAGGTCGCTGCGCCTCCGCAGCTCCGCCTTGAGCTCACGGGTCAGATCCACCTCGAGGCCGCGCCTCAGGGGGAAGGTCTGGTTGTCCATGATGGGGACACCCAGACTCTGGATCCCCGCCGGGGCCCGGAAACCGCTCGAATAGCCGCATCCCGACCCCAGGAGGGGGATCAGGGCTCCGAAGAGAAGCGCGAGGAGGGGAAGTCGGAGCGGCTCATGGGGTCCCATCCGCCCCTCCCTTCGGGCGCTCGAGGAGCACCGCGGCCTCCGCGGCCTCCGCGCTCCCCGGATAGGTCTCCTGCAGCTTGCGGAGATACACATCCGCGGAGTCCCCCTTCTCGAGTTCGAGGTAGAAGCGAGCCACGCTGAGCCACCGCTGCGCCCGGATGCGTTCGATCTCCACGAGGTTCTCCCGCGCGCGCCCGGCCTGATCTCCGGTCGGGTTCGACTTGAGGTAGCGCCGGAAGCGCCGCTCCGCGGAGTCGAGGGAGCCCAGGTCGTACTCGACCCCCTTCAACTGACGGAGGGAGGTCTCCCCGATCCTGTACTCGGCGATCTCGCACCACGCGCTGTCGGGATAGTCGCGCAGGAGCCGCTGAAAGAGGAGCTCCGCCTCGGCGTACTCCTTGCGACCGAGGTACCAGCTCGCGATGTGGTAGATCGCATCGGGGGTGAAGGCCTGGAACGGATACCGCTCGACCAGATCATCGAGGATCTGCAGACCCCGTCGCTCGGAGGAGACGGAGAGGCCCAGGATCCGCCGGGTGTTCCCGTTCAGGAAGCCGAGCCCGATCTCGTAGCGACAGTCGAGGGCCCGCTGCAGGCTCGAGGCCGAGGCATCCCCCTGCAGGACGAGGTCGCTGCTGAGCAGCGCGTCCTCGTAGAGGCGGGCCTGCCACTGCGCCTCCATCAGGGAGACCCGGATCGCCTCCACCGCGGGAGAGGAGCTCTCGACCCGGGCGAGGATCTCGCGGTACCCCTCGATCGCGGCCGGATAGTCTCCGTTCCTCAGGGCCCGGTCCGCGGCGCGGAGCTCGGTCACCGCCGCATCGATGACCGCCGCGGAGGCCCCGACATCCTCATCGGCCGCGGCGGCCTCCGCCGCGGGGATCGGGTCCGCCCCCAGCCGACACCCGGTCAGCCCGGTCGCGAGGGCGCCGGAGAAGAGCAGGCCGAGGATCGCGGCGTGACGGCGGGCCGCCGCGCGGGGGGATCCGGCTCCGATCGACATCGGGTTCCTTTCGGGAGGGTCTCCGGCCGGCTCGGGCTCAGCGCGGGGACGGGGAGCGGAGCGGAGCTCCGGTGCCGGGGGGCCCCCCGGCGCGGAGGTATCTTAGCGATCTCGGCGCGCGCTCCAAGTGGTGCAGGAGGGCCTCGCGCAGTCTCTCCCAGATCGCGGCGAGGAGCGGCTCCGGCGCCACCAGGGAGGGGATGTTCCCCCAGGCCGTGCTCTGGAGGGTCCCCAGCAGCGTCCGGAGCTCCTCCGGCACCGGGCGATCTCCCCCGGTCCGGCACCCCGCACAGAGGAGAGCGGCGGGGGCGTGCCAGTGCGCCGCCCCGCGCGGGATCTCCGCTTCGCAGTTCGCGCAGTTGTCCCCCACGCTCCAGACGCCGGACCGATCGAGGAGCTCGATGACGAACCGGTCGCGGAGGGCGAGGCGCGCCCGACCGACCGAGAGGAGCTTGAGGCAGGAGAGGGCGCTGCGCAGGAGGGCGGGATGGGGGTCCCCGGGGGAGAAGGAGGCCCGCAGGAGGTCGAGGATGCCGTTCGCCTCCAGCCAGGCGCCGAGGTCGTCCCGCAGGTGCGGGAACCCCTCGATCAGCCGCGCCTCCACCGCGAGGTGGAGGTCCCCCTTCCGGGGACGGTAGACGAGGTCGTACCACCCCCCGAGGTCGAGCGGCTCCGCGAAGCTGGAGGAGCGGCGCGCGGGGCGGCGACTCCCCTTCGCGAGGAGATCCACGATGCCGTGGTCCCGGGTGTCCACCGTGACGATCTGGGAGGTCTCCGACCAGTCGGTGCGACGGAGCACGAGACCTCGGGTGTGGATCGGACGGGACATCCCACTCCTCGTCTGCCCCGGGAGGGGCGCCCGTGGTGACGGACGGGCACCCCGGACGGCGCGCTACCTCTCGATGTCCGAGCGGGCGGCGCGCGCCTTCCCATCCTCGCGCGGGCCGAGGAGCTTCACCCTCACCCGCTTGATCTTCCGCTCATCCGCGCTCGTGATCTCGAAGCGCAGGGCGAGCTCCTCGAAGGAGTCCCCCTCCTTCGGAACCCGGCCCAGGGTGCTGAAGATGAACCCGGCGACCGTCTCGTAGTCATCGCTCTCGGGGAGATCGAGACCGAGCGCCTTGTTCACATCCCAGATGTTCGCGCGACCATCGAGATCGAAGGTCACCGGGGAGATCCGGCGGATCGACGCGAGCGTGGCGGAGTCGTACTCGTCCTCGATCTCCCCGACGATCTCCTCGAGGATGTCCTCGATGGTGATGAGACCGGAGGTCCCTCCGTACTCGTCGAGGACCACCGCGATGTGGAAGCGCTCGGCCCGGAACTCCGCCAGCAGCTCCCCGATCTTCTTCGACTCGGGGACGAAGTGGATCTTCCGCACCGCCTTCTCGATCGGCAGCTTCAGCTGCTGGGGGTCACCCGCGTAGCGGAGCAGGTCCTTCGCGTAGAGGACCCCCACGATCTCATCGATCTCCTTCCGGAAGACCGGGATCCGCGAGTGGCCGCAGCTCGTCACCTGCGGGATCGCCTCCTCGATCGGGCAGGACGCCTCGAGGCAGACCATCTCGATCCGCGGGGTCATCACCTCGATGACCTCCGCGTCGTGGAACTCGAGCATCGACTCGATCATGCTCTTCTCGCCCGGCTCGAGGACTCCCTCCCGCTCGCCGATCTCGACGGCGGCCCGGATCCCCTCGGTGGCGCGGTCCGCCTCATCCGTGGTCCCGTCATGGCCGACCGTCCGCAGCAGCGCGCGCCGCAGCGACCGGAAGCCGCGGGTGTAGGGCGAGAAGAGGACCTCCGCCCGATCGAGGAGGGGGAGGGCGCGCGATGTGATCCCGGTCCCGGCCCGAGTGGCGATCACCTGGGGGACCAGCTCGAACGCGAGGATCCCGTAGAGGAGGACCTCGCCGAAGACGCGCAGCACCAGGGCGGTCTCCACCGACTCCCCCGCCGTGCGGAGGAGGATCAGGGAGCCGGCCCAGGTAGCCCGCAGCAGCAGGCTGACCGTGCTCAGGAGCACATCGATCCGGTGCAGCTTCTCCGACTCCGCGAACTCGCGGTCGCCGTTCGTCCGCTCGAAGTAGCGATGGAGCTCTCCCGGCGACGTGCTCTGGAGGGAGCGACGGAGGAGGCTCACCACGATAGCGAGCGCGAGGCTCGCCCAGAGGGCGGAGCCGAGCCAGGGGGGCGTGACCGCGATCAGGCCGAGGTCCATCGACCTCCTCCTTCCACCGCGAGGTCACACGAGGGTGCGGTCCCCGCCCGGCACGAGGGAGGGTCGTCCTCTTCCGGCTCGATCAGCGAGGCTCCGGGGGTCGCCCCGGGCTCGCGCGGTCGTATCGTCATCGCGACTCGGTTTCCTTCCGATGTCCGACCCCGTGGCGGAGGGGTCAACGCTCGAAGATGGGGAGATAGCCTCGGGGGATCTCGAGAATCAGGAGCGCCACCGCCGTGGCGTACTCGTTTCCGAAGCGACTCTCCCAGTGCCCGTCCCCCTTCTGGCGGCGGCACAGCTCGGGCCAGACCTCCGCTGACCAGGCGCGCCAGATGTCGCCTCCCAGCTGGAAGAAGACCTGCCCGGCGTAGAGGTTTCCGTAGTAGGGGTATCCGGAGGCGGCATCGAGGACCCGCCCCCGACGGGCGATCACCCCATCGACCGTGGCGCGGAGGAACTCGACACCCCGGTCGTGCTCGGCCATCCCGTACTCGCCCGCCGCGTCGAGAGTGGAGACCGCGGCGGCGGTCAGCTCGTAGGTCGACTCCTGCGAGTTGAGCGCGAGAGAGTAGCGGAACGAGCCATCCTTCTTGCAGCAGTCCTTGAGGTAGCGGACCGCGGACCGGATCGCATCGGGGGGCACGGTGAACCCGGCGTCCTTCGCGGCGCGGAGCGCCTGAAGCGCGCACACGGTCAGCGAGGCCTCGTCGCTCTCATCCTCGGGGAGGTAGCCCCATCCGCCGCGGGCGGTCTGGCTCTCCAGGATCAGCCTCACCCCTCGGGCGACCACGGAGCGGAGCTCCGCATCCCGCCGGGGATCGGGGAGGGTGCCGACGACCTGGGAGAGGAAGAGGATGGCGTAGGTGTGCCCGTGCATCCGGGAGGGGGTGTTCGTCGAGTCTCCCTCGCTGATGAAGCCGTTCGGCTGGACCACGGCGGGAGAGGTGAGGTAGCGCACCGCTTCGCGGAGATTGAAGCCCCAGGGGCCCCGTCCGTAGGCGGCGCCGTTGCCCAGCATCGCCATGCCGCCGAGGGCGGTCACGGCCACCGAGTACTGGGCGGAGATGTGCCCCGAGTCCGCCTGCCGATCGCAGAGGTAGCGGAGCCCTCGCTCGATGGCGCGATCGGTCACCTCCTCGAAGCGCTCGAGGTGGGCGCGGGACGCGTCCTGCCGGCGTCCGGGGTAGGTGAGCTCCCCCTCCCCGGCGACGACCTCCCCGGCGGAGGCCGCAGGGGCCCCCTGTCGACGGGAGTCCGGGGTCGGGGTGGAGGGATCGTCCGCGCTCTGATCGACGAGGGAGAGGTCGCGGGGGAGTCCACCTCCCTGCACGAGGGCGGGGAGTGCGAGGAGGGCGAGGAGCGCGGCGAGCGGCACGCGACGGAGGCGGAGGGGGCGCCCCGGGGGCTCCTCTCCGCCATCGGCGGCGACCCGGGACCCGGTCGGGGCCTCGGCAGCGTCGTGGTGGTGCGAGGTGGCGTGGGCCACCCTGCGACTACCGTCGGGGTCCATCGATGGACATCACTCTCGCGTTCCTCGTTCCACTCGGGAGACCGGCGCGGCGCGCCGGGGAGACTCAGTCCCCGGTCGGCAGTCGACGGAAGTACTCCTCGAGGAGGATCCGGTACTTGTCAGGGAGCTGACGCCTCCCGTTGTCGTACATCTTCTCGATCTCGGTGCGGGGGAGTCGACCCCAGCGTCCGCGTCCATCGGCGGCGCCGTCGGGGCTCCCCTCGTCCTCGGGGGGCATCTCGAGGTCACGGGTGCCGTCGTTCCGCGTGTCTCCCGGAGAGTCCTGGGGCTCGTTGCGCCCCTCCTCCTCGCGACGCTGGCGCTCTAGCTCCTCGAGGCGGCGCTGCTGCTCTCGCTGCTGCTGGGCACCGCCGACCTGGCGGTTCTTCCCACCCCGGCGCTGGTCCTGCTCCTGAGTGGAGGAGCCGCGCTGCTGACCGCCGCCCTCTCCGCCCCCGCCGGAGCTGGAGCTCGACTGCTCGATCAGCTCGATCAGCTCGTCGATCTGCTCGACGGTCCGGGTCTGGATCGCCTGGGTCGACGCGCCGGTGTCCTTGCGGTCGAGGAGCTCCTCGATCTGCTTCATGTTGTCCGCGATGTCCCGGGTGAGGGCGGTGATCTGATCCATCGCCCCGAGCTCCTCCGCGCCGAGCGCATCGAGCTCGGCGTCGAGGGGATCGAAGTCATCCGTGATCCCCGCTCCCGAGCCATCGCCCGCCGAGCCACTGCCCGCCGAGCCACCACCCGCCGGGCTCTCCTCGACCGGAGGAGCGTCCTGCGGGCTCGGCTTCTTCTCCGCGTCCTCGCTCGGCGCGGGGGGATCGACCTTCTCCGCCTCGCTCTGGGCCGGGGCGGAGGTCGCCGCCGAGCAGAGGAGCAGCAGAAGCAGGATCCGGAGCGTCATCGTCATCGTCGTCCTCTCGGGTGGAGCGATCCGCCGGGTCCGCGGGATCGTCCTCTTCCAGTATATCTGCCTTCGCGGGGAGGATGCACGACCCGATCGGGGATCAGCGTCCCCCACCGGAGTCGGAACCTTGGTCCCCGGAAGGACTTGAGTCTTCCTCGCCGGCCTCGTCCCGGCTCTCGCCCCCCTCCTCGCCGCCCCCGAGCTCCTGCTCGAGGTCCGCGGCGATCGCGCCGGTGAGGGAGACGAGACTCCCCTGCCGCTGGACGAGGCGCTGGAGGATTCGCTCCTGGACCGGGTCGAAGGCGTCTCCCGCCCGGGCCTTCGCCTCCTCGAGGCGGCGGGTGCGCTCGAGCACCTCGAGCTGCATCTCCTTCAGGGTCAGGAGCTCCGCGATCGGCGGCACGAGGCGGTCCTGACCCGGGGTCCCCGAGGGCTGCTCCTCCTGGGGCTGCTGCTGCTGCTGCTGTCGGCGACGCAGCTCCTCCTCCAGGGAGATGCGGAGTCGGTCGAGCTGATCGAGCACCTCCTGCTGCAGGAGCTGGGTCTCCTCGCCGGGGTCATTCCCCGGGCTGAGGCTCTCGCGCACCTCGTCGAGGTCCTGAAGGAGGTCGCGCACAATGAACGCGAAGACGCGCGCGCGCTCCTGCTCCAGCCGCTCCCCGACCTCGCTGCCCCGATCGTGGAGCTCCTTGGTGCGAAGGGACAGGTCACGCAACTTCCGACGATCGGAGCGGCTCGGTCGCTGATCTCCGATCTCCTTCGAGAGGGCGTAGGTCTCGTCGCGGAGGCCCGCCATGGCATCGGACATCTCGATCACGGTCGAGAGGATGTCGAGGAGGTCCTGCTCCGCCTTGAGGGACTCGAGCGCCTCCTCCTCCTCGGCCAGCTCCTGCTCCGCCTGCTCCAGCTGTTCGAGCGCCTCGTTCTGGTTCTCCCCCGCCGACTGCGAGTCCTGGCGGGAGAGGGACTCCGACGCCCGCTCCATGCTCTCCGCGGCCCCCGAGAGAGCATCCGAGGTCTGCGGATCCTCCTCCGCGACCTCCTCCGCGTACTCACGGGTGAGGCGCTGGAGCTCGTCCTGCTCCGCCTGAACCTCGGCGAGCGCATCTTCCGCCCGGCGGAGACGCTCGAGGGCGTCCTCCTCCGACCCCTCGAGAGCATCGCCCGCCTCCGAGAGCTTCTGACGCGCCTCCTGCTGGGAGGACTCTCCGGACTGCCCCTGGCTCATCCGTCCCGCCGCGTTCTCCATGGCGCGCCGCGCCTCGGCGAGGGCGGCCTCCGCCTCCCCGAGCTTCTTCTGCAGCCGCTCCTCCTCCTCGGAGGTGCGCGCGGGGTCCTTCTCATCGAGCTTCTTCTTCAGCTCATCGAGCTTCTTCTCCAGCTCCTCCACCCGCTGAGCGAGCTCCTGCTGACGGTCCGAGGGGCGGGCGGCATCGCCGGACGCCTGCTCCTGAGCGATCTGCTCCATCGCCTGCGCCGCCTGCTCGAGCTGCTCCGCCGCCTGCCGCGCAGCCTCCGACTGCTGCTGTCCAGATTGCTGCTGTCCGGATTGCTGCTGTCCGGATTGCTGTTGTCCGGATTGCTGTTGTCCGGATTGCTGTTGTCCGGATTGCTGCTGTCCGGATTGCTGCTGTCCGGATTGCTGCTGTCCGGATTGCTGCTGTCCGGATTGCTGCTGTCCGGACGGGGG